>Ga0302155_10000011_pt1 | contig 165757 bp, 144 predicted proteins | sample I_Bog_N3_1_FD_193508 | JGI IMG/M metagenome (GOLD analysis project Ga0302155, IMG submission 193508) | Peat permafrost microbial communities from Stordalen Mire near Abisko, Sweden - I_Bog_N3_1 | ecosystem: Environmental > Terrestrial > Soil > Wetlands > Peat | place: Sweden: Abisko... | reverse complement strand
ACCGGTGCGCGGCGGGGCGGGCAGGCCCGCGGGTAGCCATGGGGCGATCAGCAGCGCGCCGCCCCCCACCAGTACGCCCTGCACCGCGGTCAGCCCCATGCTATCTATGGATTTATTGGCCGTCAGACGCGAGGTCATACAGGTATGCACCGCCCGGATCAACGCCGCCAGCAACATCAATTCATCGCCGCGATTCAGGCTGCCGCTGGCCATGCCGGTGAGCAACCATATGCCCAACAGCGAGATAATAGCCGCGAGCCACAACTTGGCGGCGGGTCTTTTTCTAAACCACACCCACTCCACCGGAGGGGTGAGCAGCAAACAGACGCTGACCAGAAAGGCGGCATTACTGGCACTGGTCTCTGCCACGCCCGAGGTTTCCGCAAAAAAGATCGCCAATAGTCCGGCGCTGGTCGGCAGCGCCACGCGCAAGGTGGTCTTTTTGTCCGCCGGCGCCAGGCGCAGCCAATAAGGCGCCAGCACCAACGCGGTAAGCAAAAACCGAATCGCGATCACTCCGGCCACCGGGTAATAGCTCAGCGCGGTTTTGACCACGCTGTAGCTACTGCCCCAAATCGCGGCGGTCAAGAGTAGTAACAGCTCAGAGGGAAATCGCGGGCGGGTCATGGAGTGCTCCTTGCATTGTCATGAGTACAGTATGAAACTAAACAAATTGATTGATAATCAGGCAAATAAGCAAAGGATTTGTGCTTGATGAGAACAAATGAACTCTTGCCGCTGCTATCGGATTTGGCGGTGCTGGTCACGGTCAACGAGGCGGGTTCGTTTAGCGCCGCCGCGCGCCAGCAGGGCAGTACGCCCTCGGCGGTCAGCCGGCGGATCGCTCGGCTGGAAGCCGCGCTAGGGGTGACGCTGGTGGAACGCAGTACCCGCCGGCTACGGCTCACGGCGGGAGGGCAGGAGGTATTGCGTCACGCGCGCGCTATGCTGGAGGCGGCGCGCGCCGCGTGCGACGGGGCGGCGATTCATGCCAGCAGCGTTGAAGGGCGCGTGCGGCTGTCGGCGCCCAAGGCCGCCTTGCGCCAGTTGATTCATCCCAGATTACCGGCACTATTGCAGTCTTATCCGCAATTAGCACTGGAACTGCACGTGACCGATCAGGTGGTCGACCTGATTGCCGATGGCGTGGATATTGCCTTGCGGCTGGGTGATCCGCCACCAGGCTACATTGCGCGCCCGTTTATGGAAGTGCGCACCTTGTTGTACGCGTCGCCCGCCTATTTGGCGCAAGCCGGCGCGCCGCAGCATCCGGCGGAACTGGCGCAACACAGCTGCCTGCATCTAGCGGAATTACCCGGGGATGACGAGTGGTGCCTAGTGCGCGGCAACGAGCGCCAGATCGTCAATGTGCGCGGTCGCTACGCCAGCAATCACAGCGAAATGCGGCGCGAGGCCGCCGAGGCGGGCCTTGGCATTGCCTGCTTGCCCGACTTTACCGCCCGCCAGCAATTGGCCAGTGGCTCGCTGGTGCAAGTTTTGCGCGGTTGGCAGCTATTGGGGCGCTACCAGGGCAGCAGCTGGCTGGTCTATAGCGCGGACCGCTACCGCGCGCCGCGCGTGCGGGTGGTGGTGGATTTCTTGCTGAAAATCGCCGATCAAATGGGTAAAGAAGCATCGTAGGTTGGTGGTGAGCAACGCGGTGTTTCAATATTTACACTCTATCCCCGGCTATTACATGGCGCCACGGTAGCCGCTTCTTCATGTTGGGTCGCGGACTCACTATGGGCCAGCAGATCGACACTGCGTGTTTCCTTCATCGACAACACGGCCAGGAAGCTCAACAGCGCCGCCACCGACACATAACCGCCCACCCAGCTTAAACCGCCTTTATCGACCAGCAACTGAGCGATGAATGGCGCAATCGATGCGCCGATAATCCCACCGAGGTTATAGGCCATCGAGGCCCCGGTATAGCGCACGCTGGTGGGAAAAATTTCCGGCAATAGCGCCCCCATTGGGCCAAAGGTAAAGCCCATCAAGAACAACTCGATCACGAGGAACAGCCCAACCGAGAAATGCGTGCCACCGCCGAGTAACGGCGCCATGCTAAAACCCGAGGCCAGAGCCAGGGCGCTGCCCAGCAACAGCACCGGGCGGCGTCCCCAGCGGTCGCTGGCGCGGGCTGAAAGCAGGGTGCCCAGCGCCATGAACAGCACCGCGAAGCACAACATGCCGAGAAATTCCGGCTTGGTGAAATGCAGCTTTTTCACGCCATACGACAGCGAAAACACCGTCGAGATATAGAACAGCGCGTAGCACACCACCATGCTGAACGCCCCTTGCATCACCGGGGTCAAATGGCGCGAGAACATTTCGATCAACGGCAATTTTACCCGTTCGTGCTGCTTGATCGCCTGAGTGAACACCGGGGTCTCTTGCAAATTCAGGCGCACGTACAGACCGACCATCACCAGCGCCGCGCTGCAGATAAACGGCACGCGCCAACCCCAGCTTTTGAACTGATCATCGTTCAGCGTCAGCGCCAAGCCAAAAAACAGACCGTTGGCGCACAAAAACCCGATTGAAGGGCCCAACTGCGGGAACATGCCGAACCAGCCGCGCTTGCCGCGTGGCGCATTTTCGGTGGCCAGCAGCGCGGCGCCACCCCACTCGCCACCGAGCCCGATGCCTTGCACGAAGCGCAGCAAGCACAACAGTAACGGCGCCAGCATGCCGATACGGTTATAGCCCGGTAAAAAACCGACCAGGGTGGTTGAAACCCCCATGACCAACAACGAGGCCACCAGGGTGGATTTGCGTCCGATACGGTCGCCAAAGTGCCCGAACAGCGCCGAACCGAGCGGCCGAGCCAAAAAGGCAATGCCGAAGGTGACAAACGCATTGAGCGCTTGTGCGCTGGCCGACTCGCGCGGAAAGAAGATCGGACCGATGATCAGTGCAGCCGCGGTGGCAAAGATATAGAAATCAAAAAATTCGATAGCGGTGCCAATCAGGCTCGCAATCGCAATGCGAGCGGTCGAGTTGGCGGGCGCGTTTGATCTGGAAGATGTCATAGCCTGTTTTCTGAGTATCCACGCGCGCTGGGTAACAGGCAGAGCTGGGCTCTAGTCCTTCCGGTATCACGTGTCGGTTAAGGGAACTCATGCAAACGGTGAGACAAAAAAGCGCGTCTATCAACGCTGTGAGCAAACCCGGCCGCGGGGTAAGCGGCGGGTTTTGCGGAGAACAATCTACGTTTGCGGCTGGGTAAGCCGCTTTTATACTAACTGGGTTTTGCGCTCGCTGAGAACCCCATCAGCATTTATTTACATCCATCAACACGCGTTTTGACATGCCGGCGCGCGTTACCGCCCTAACTGACTCGCCACCGATTGAATCAAGGGCATAGCCTGTTGCGCGTTGGTCGCCGCTGGGTGCGACGGCATCCAGCCATCAATGATCGCCTGGATATGCGCCTCGACCGAGGTTGCATCCGTCAGGGGGGCGAGATGGGCGGCCGCGCTATGCAGCGCCGACTGAAAATCATTGAGCGGCGCCAGTCTGGCGCGATCCAGCGCCGCCGGGTCATCGCTGACGAGTGAGGGTAAGGGGCGGATATCCCGCGGGCCTGGATTCGAGGGCGCAGTCAAAGACAGTACCTGCTCCAGGTCTGGCGCACGCGCGTCGCGCTGGGTCAATGGCGCAGCGATGCCGAACCGGCGGCGCAGGGTCTTGATCACGCTCGTGTGGTCGTAGGGTTGCGCGTCGCAGCGGAACACGGTCCCCGGCTTGATGTAGGGCGAAACCACCACCGTGGGCACGCGAACGCCGAAGCGATCAAAAGCAAAGACTTGGTCTTGCCGCGGCGCTTCCGGTGGGGGGGCTGAAGGTGGCGGCACATGGTCATAGCACCCGCCATGTTCGTCGAAGGTGATCAGCAGCAGGGTGGATGCCCAGCAGGGCGAGTTTCTCAACGCTTGATAGACTTGCGCCACCAGTTGGTCGCCGTAGCCGATGTGATGCGGGGGGTGCATATCATTGGGCCAGTCCTGGTCAGCAAAGTAGCGTGGCTCAATGAAAACGTAGGACGGTAGCGCGCCCTGCCGGGCATCGGCCAGAAACTGATCAAAGCGCGCAAAGCGATCCAGATGCCCCCACAGCCGCGATAAGGTCAAGGCCTGCGGAAAGTCATGAAAATAGATCTTCCAACCCTCCGGGGTGTTGCCTTCCAGTGCGTTGAAAATGGTCGGCATTAAATAGGGAAAATGCGTCGGACTATTATTTTCGTAACCGCCAGCCGTGCCGGTATGAACAAAAAAACGGTTCGGCCAGGTCTGGCAAGGGGCCGAGGCAAACCAGTGATCACAGACCGCGAAGGCTTGGGCCAGCGCGCTCAGGGCGGGCAGCTGTTCTGGCTGAAAACCATGCATGATGTCGCGCGCGGCACTGCCCGTCTGCCTGGCGTAATTGGTCACAAAGCCATTCATCGCGGGCTCGCCATTCGGAGCACGGGCGCCAAACAGCTGCTCGTTGATGTCGGCAAAGTGTTCGCCCGGATCGGGCGTGGGTAGCCACAGCCCCTCAGTCGCGGCGGAATCGCTCCAGACCCGGATCAGGTTTCCTTGCCCGTCCGGATTTTCTTCTTGACCACTCAGGCCATCAAAATCCGGACCCGCTGGATACAGTCGGCCAAACAGGTTGTCGAATGAGCGGTTCTCCAGCATCAGAACCACAAAATGGTCAATTTGCTTCAGCGATGCCATTTTATCTCCCGCGCGTGTCGGTGACTGAAACGAAGGGGTTACCGGGGCTCAGCCGCCAATGAGAGAGCCCATCACCACCTCGTTTAGACGCAGAATTTCCCGCGAGTTCATCACCCGGCTACCGGCCTGGCCGATAGTCGCGGGGGCGCTCAACTGACGGGTCAGAGCGGCCCAGCCAGTACCTGAGTTTCTTTCAAGACATTGTCCATGCCGGCATATAGCGCATTAAGAACTCGAATTGTTATTAAATAATGCCGAAGAAAACTCTAATAAAATACGCCATATTCAAGTTTCCCCACGCGAAGCCACCGCCCTCGTCATTGGCCAGCAACGCACCTTTTACGCCATCTTTATAGCTCACTGCCTAACATGGGTTGTGGCGACGGATGCGCGCCATTGAAGTCACAGGAACGCTGGCTGAATTTGCTTGATCCGCGACAGGAGGTCACGACCATGACGCACACTTTAGTTAGACATCAGGGATGTCCCGCGCGGCGCGTTCGTCTCACTCACGACAACGTACCGACCGGGATTTTCTACCGCGCCTGGCAGCCGAGCGATTCGCCCGAGGAAGTGACGACACTGCTGCATCGAGCCTTTGACAGCCTGGGGAAGAAGGGAATCCATTGCGCCAGCGGTCATCAGTCGCCGGCGCAGACCTTGGCGCGGCTGGAACGCGGACGGAGTTTTGTGGCGATCGACGCGGGACGCATTGTCGGCACCCTCACGCTGTATGCGCGCGAAATCGATAGCCACTGCCCGGTCTATCGGGACAGCAAGGTGGCCAGCATTCATCAATTCGCGGTCGATCCCGACTATCAGGGCATGGGGATAGGCGATGCGCTGCTCAGTATTGCGGAGTGCGCCGCCAAGGTCGACGGCTGTACCTCGCTGGCGCTCGATACACCGAAACGCGCCAAGAACTTGCGTGACTTCTATCACGACAAGGGCTTCCGTAGCGTCGACTCGCTTCGCTTCGCTGGACGCCGCTATATCAGCCTGGTACTGCTAAAACCGCTGTGCGCCAATCAGGGTATTCCCCCGGCAACGGCCTGGCTCTAAGCCCGGCGCGCAACACACTAGTCGCGGGTCACCCGCGCCAGCGCCTGGTGCAAGGTCGTGAAGATCCGCTCGTCGCCTATAGTCTTGCTGATGCCGTGCCGGTCCATGTCGGAGCGCAGGTAGCGGTTGACGCGGGCAAACAACACCACCACACCACTTTGCACCAGTTCGATGCATAGATCCCCCACCGAACGCGCGGCCGAATAGTCCAGATCGGTAATCGCCCCGGCATCAATCACCAGCCAGCGTACCGGGTGGGGCGCGCGCTCGATCAACAGCCGCACTTCTTCAACGAAAAAATGCTCATTGGCGTAGAACAGGTCGGCATCAAAGCGATAAACAATCAGCCCCGGCGCGGTTTCATTGCCGGCGCGCGCCGGCACCGGCTGCCAGGTGCCATCGGCATCGCTGGCGGACAGCATCATGGTGTGGGGTTGGTAGCTGTGGCGCACATGGCGCAGCAGCGATAGCGCCACCGCGATCAAAATCCCGTTCTCCACGCCAATCAGCACCACCGCGATAGCGGTGAAAAGCGCCAGGTTGAATTCACCCGGGCTTTCTCGGCGGATATCCCGCAGGCTATTAATCTTGATCAGGCCGATGGCGATGGTGAAGACGATGCCGGCCAAGATGCAATGCGGCAGGTATTGCAGCCACTGACTGAAGAACAACAAAACCAGCACCACCATGGCCGCGAACACCAACTGAGCCCACTGGCTGCGCGCGCCGGCCATCTCGGCCATCGCGGTTTGGGTCGGGCTGCCGTTGACCACAAAGCTGCCACTGAGCGCGGCGGCGGCATTGGCGGCCGCCAAGCCGAGAATATCGGCGTTTTCATCCACGGTTTCTTGATAGCGCTGCGCGAACACGCGGCCGGTGGCGGCGCTTTGCGCCAGAATCATCACGCAGCATGAGGCGGCCACCGGTAACAGGCTCAAGACTTCTTGCCAACTCACCATCGGCCAATAGAACGAGGGCAGACCGCCGGCGATGGGCCCGAGTATCGCAATGCCATGCCCGGCAAAATCTAATAAGCGGCTGGCGACAATGCCGGCCACCACCGCGACAAATGGCACTGGAAGTTTGGGCAACCAGCGCTTCCCCACCAGAATACTCAGCACCACCAACAGCGCCAGGCCGAGATCAGACCATTGAATTCGCGACCAATGACTCAGTAACTGGCTCAGTTGCACCACGGTGTGATGCGACGCCAGCGGCACACCGGTCATATCGCCCAACATGGCAACGCCCACCTGAACACCCACGCCGGCAAGAAAACCCACCAGCACTGTGCGCGAAAGAAAGTCCGCCAGGAAACCCAGCTTGAAGACGCGCGCCAGCAGCAGCATTCCCGAGGTCAATAGCGCCACCGTGCTCGCGAGCGCCACGTAATCGGCGCTGGCCACGGGCGCCATTGATGACAGACGGCTAGCCAAAATCGTTGCGGTCGCCGAGTCGGCGGCCACCACCAAGTGGCGCGACGCGCCGAACAGGGCAAACGCGACCAGAGGAAGAAACACCGTGAATAAGCCGGTGACCGCCGGCATGCCGGCAATGCGCGCATAGCCCAATACTTGCGGAATATTCATGGAGGCCAGGGTGACCCCGGCCAGGGTATCGCGCCGTATTGTGTGACGATTGAGCGGACGGATACTTTTGAGCACCTTGAGATGGCGCAAATGTGTGCTAATCAAGCTCAGCTTGGCTGCGACGCCGGGCCAACGTTTCATGGCGTCATTCCTTATTCGATTACCGTGTGAGTCGATGCGGCAAAAAAATGTCGCCACCTCGACTGTATAGTAACGAATAATTCATCTATTTAGCATTGCGATTTAATTTTCCATGGTTTACGGATGATGGCGCGGGAAGGGACCGGGAAGGTCTGGCCGGGGATGCGAGATCATCGAACAAGGCGCTATCGCCCGGAACCGGGGGCGATAGCGCGCAAATCATACAACTAAACCATGGCAGGCTCAGTCAGTACCGAACTTAGCCGAACGCGGACCATACAACAAACCGTTAGGCTGTCCGGCCGTCAGCAGACGCTGACTGGCAATCCCTGCCACCGGGTAGCTGGCATCGTTCACGTGGTTCACGATCTGTTTGATTGCGGCCTGAACCAGCATGCCGACCAAACCAAAACTCGAATTATCGTTATCGGTTTCGGCGCTAGAGGCGCTTGCCTTGCCCTCCCACAACATTTTGCCACTGCGTAAATCCACCAGGCGCGCTTGCACCGCAACATTCGCCACACTATTGAGCACTTGGTAACTGACGCCATATTTGGTCACATCAACATACAAGGCGGCATCGGCGCCAAAGATCTTGCGCAGCTTGGCGGGATCCACCGCCTGAATATCATTAGCGGTGGTCAGTCCATTTTGCCTGAAGGTTTCGCTGACCAGCGAGACCGGCAGAACGTAGTAGCCGCCTTCGGCCAGTGGCCGAGTCATCTGCGCCATCATGCCATAGCCGGCATTGACATCGGTCGCTTCGCTCACCGGCGGCAAAATCAGAATCGAATGCGGCTTGCTGGCCTTGAACGCGGTGTAATCCAGACTAGGTGTCTGCGGGCCGGCGCACGCGGTGAGCAGAACTAACGCCAGCAGCGGCAGCGACTTTATTATGTATTTAAACATATTGATCTCTATTTTTTATTCTGCGACAGCAGGTAATCCATATACGGCGCGGACTCAGGAAACAAACGTTCTTCCGCCTGAAAATCTTGCACCACCATCGCGGTGTTCCCGACATTGGCATACAGCAAGCCAAGATGGGCGTAGTAGCCCGGCGGTGGGGTCTTGCCATGGGCGCGGATCTTCTGCAGATCGCCTTCCATTTCGGTAATCTGCTGCTGCGCCGAGGACTCACCCTTCATATAGAGATACACCTGGTGCTGATAGCCCTCCCATTGGTACATGGGTTGCGGCGCGCTGGCACAGGCGCTGAGTAACAGGCTCGCGCCCAGGATCATCAGGCCGTTGAGCCCTAACCGTTGATCATTGGTATTCATTATCCGTCGCTCAATTTATGATTTCTTGGGCTGCCAAGCGCCGGATTCAATGCCGTCGACCAAATGATTGACCGCTTCGCGCACCGCCAGATCCAGAACCTTGCCGTTGAGGGTCGAGTCATAGCTGGCCGTGCCGCCGAAGCCAATAATTTCACGATTAGACAAGCTGTATTCGCCCGCGCCCTGAACCGAATACACCACCTCGGAGGTCGTGGTATCCACCACATTCAGGCTGACTTTGGCGTAAGCAATTTGCTGTTTGCCACTGCCCAGAATGCCGAACAACTGGGCGTCGCCGACTTCCTTACGGCCGAACTCGGTCACGTCGCCGGTAATCACATAGCTGGCGCCCTTCAGCGCCTGTGCTTTTTTCTGCAGGCCGGCTTCTTGCCGAATCTCTTCCATATTGTCGCGGTCGAGCACATTGAAACGGTTGGTCTGTTGCAGATGGGTAATCAGAATGGTCTTGGCCTGACTGCCAACATGGTCGATACCATCGGAGAAAATGCCACGCATATAGCTGGAGCGGTTATCGAATTTCCCCACGGCAATCGGCGCGCGCATACCCACATATGGTCGGCTGGCGCTGGTCACTTGCGCGACCTCCAGCGAACGCGAACTCTCGCTGGCACAGCCGGCGATGGTCGATAACAACCCAACCGTCATCAATAGGGGAATAGTCTTGCGTTGCAACATGCCTTGGCTCCAGAAGTGTTAAAAATCAGCATAACTAGGTTAAGAGAGCGCAAATTATAAGGTTTTTTCATAAGTATTTGTTTTAAATATGCCAATGACAAATGCTAAAATTTAAACACAGATCAAATAATGACCAAAAAATGGCCCACCTAAATAGGCGGGCCTGATTGCATCGTGTTACCGATTGGCGTCAAATGCCGCGCGCGACCTCATAGGCATCCCAGATCGCGTACATGATGTTCTGCACTTGGCGCGCATCGCCAAAGGCATGCACCTCATCCACCTGGTTGCGCAGCGCATCGTATAGCGCGCGCTCGCTTTGGTAGCCCACCGCCAAAATCGCCGAGTCGGCGGGCAGCAGGGTTTCCTTACCGCCGCTGTTGACCACAAATCCACCGTCGCGCGCCGCGCTCAGAGTGCTGGAAGTCAGTACCGGGATCTGCTTGAACACCAGCAAATCGCGCAACATGTCATGGTTGGCGTGGCACAACGGCCCGGCCAGCGCCAAAATGCGATCTTGCATTTCCACCAGGGTGACATCGCAGCCCTGGTCATGCAGCCAGAGCGCGGTTTCGCAGCCCACCAGGCCCGCGCCGACGATAATCGCGCGCTTGCCCGCCGGTTTAACCCCGTTCAGCACATCCTCGGCGCTGTAGACATTCGGCGCGTCGCCGATCTTCAGCATCTTGGGGCGCGAGCCGGTGGCGATAATCAGCACATCGGGGCGGGCCTTGAGCACAAAGTCCTGGCTCACTTTGGTGTTAAACGCCAGCGGGACTTTTAATTCGCGTAATTCGCGTTCGTACCAGCGAATCAGCGCGTGATCGTCCTCCTTGAAATCCGGCACGCCGCCGGGAATCACCACTCCGCCCAATTGCTCGGATTGTTCATATAAGGTCACCGCGTGGCCGCGCAGCGCGCAGACCCGCGCGGCTTCCATTCCGGCAATGCCGCCGCCGACCACCATCACGGTTTTTTTACGATTGGCGGGCAGTATCGGGTAATCGCTTTCGCGCCCGCAGGCCGGATTTACCGCACAGGAAATCTGGGCATAATTCGCCAGCCGTCCCATGCACCCTTCCTGGCAGGACAAACACGGGCGGATGCGTTCTACCCGGCCACTTTTGACCTTGTTCGGCAGTTCAGGATCGGCCAGCAGCGGGCGCGCCAGGCCGATCATGTCGGTGTCGCCGGCCTGAATCGCCGCGGCGGCCAGGTCGGGGTTATCCATGCGCCCGGCGGTAATCACCGGCACGGTCAGGTGCTCCTTGAGGATTCGATTGAACGGCAGATACAGGCCTTTGGGCTGGTACATGGGCGGGTGGCTCCAGTACCAGGAATCATAAGAGCCCACATCGCCATTGAAGGCGTCGTAGCCGGCGGCCTGCAGCCATTGCGCCGCGGCAATTCCTTCTTCGATATCGCGGCCTTTTTCGACAAACTGCTCGCCCGGCAAGCCCCCTTGGCACCAATCCTTGATAAAACTTTTGATGCTGAAGCGCAGTGATACCGGATAGTCGGCGCCACAGCGTTGCTTGATAGCCTGCACGATTTCCACCGCGAAGCGCAGTCGGTTTTCCAGACTGCCGCCGTATTCGTCCTGACGCTGGTTGAAGAAGGAAATTGCAAACTGGTCGAGCAGATAACCTTCGTGCACCGCATGAATCTCGATACCGTCAAAACCGGCCTTTTGCGCGATTTCAGCCGAGTCGGCGAATTTGCGCACAAAGGTGTGAATCTCGTCGATGGAGAGCTCGCGGCAGGTCAGCCCCTTGATCCAACGATGCGGAATCGGCGAGGGCGCGATCGCGGTAGTGCCGACAATGGTCGGCATGCTGACCCGACCAAAACCGGCGGATAGTTGCAGAAAGATGCGCGCGTCGTAGGCATGCACACGCTCGGTCATCAGTTTGGCGGTTTTAATGAAATTCAGTGGATTGAGCGTGGGACAGGGCATGGAGGGTAAGGCGCACTTCTCAATCTCGTTTTCCACCATGGTGACCCCGGTCATGAGCAAACCGGTACCGCCGCGCGCGCGCTCGACATAGTAGTCGACCCCACGGTAATTGAACGAACCATCGGCATCGCATAAGCCGCCTGGGCCCATCGGCGCCATCACATAGCGGTTCTTGATTTCCAGTTTGCCAATGCGAATCGGCGTGAACAGAATCTCGTGTTGCTTATCCATGACGTCGCTACCTCTATTTTGAAAACCCTGTCGGTCCATCCGGGCACACTGGCGCTGAGCAGCGCGGCCCCCTGTCGTCATCTTCACGCGCGGCGTGGAGATCCAGGCTTTTTGCCCGCGCCGCCGCGGCGAGGATGACGACTTGCGGTAGGCGACCAGCCATCTCCTTTGGCGTGCGGTTTCACATTAACCTACGTGAATAGACAACATGGTAGGAGCTTGGGACGGAAATAAATAGCGCAAAGATAGGCGTGAATTGATCGAGAAATTCGATCAATTCACGCGCGATGAAGATGCGCAGACTTCCAGCAACGCCGCGCTCAAACGCTGGGTAGAGGGGCCGGCCAGACGCGGATGCGCCTGTACCAGATAGAGATTGACCGTGCGGATACGCCCGGTCTTGAGCGCAAGGGGTAGGAGCGCGCCGCTGTGCAATGCGCCTTCAATCCGCTCGCGCGGTAGCCAGGCAAACCCCATGCCGCGTTCCACCGCGCTGATCGCGCTTTCCACCGTGCTCATGGTCCAGCGATGGTTGGTGATCAGCCAGGGTCGAGTGGTGCTGGATTTACTGCTGGCGTCTTCCAATGCGATAAACACTTCGCGCGCCAGATCTTCGCGGCTCAGGGCGCGCTCCAGTTGGTGCAGCGGGTGGTTGGCGGCGGCCACCGCCACCAACTCAATTTCGATCAGCGGATCGCCGAGATAGCCCGACGGGATGGTGGTGCCAATGCACAGATCGCACTCGTCCCGGGTCAGTGTCGCCTCGACGTCCTGGCGCATCATTTCACGCAGCTCGACATAGGTGGCTGCGGCGCTGCGGCGAAAGTGATCCAGCGCATCGAACAGCAGCGGTTTGGGAAACAGACTTTCCACCGACAGTCGCACCCGTGGCTCCAAACCCTGCGCCAGGGTGGCGGCCATGGTTTCCACGGTCCACAGGCCCTCGATCAGCAACTTGGCCTCGGCCAGTAATGCGGCGCCGGCGGTGGTCAGCACCGCCTTGCGTCCCTCGACGCGCAACAGGGTGACGCCCAGCCGTTGCTGCAGTTGTGCGGTGCTGTAGCTGAGCGAGGATTGACTACGGTGCAATATCTCGGCGGCCTTGGCATAGCTGCCGGCGTCGACCACCACCTGAAGCACACGCCATTGTTCAAGCGTGGTGTGCGGATGCGATAGGCTCATGCGCTAAATCTCAGTAAGGCGCCCGGGACGACCCACTTAGCCGCGCGACTGCAGCCGCTGTTCCAATTCGGCGATGCGTTGCTGTAGCCGCGCCACTTGTTGCTGTTTACCCACCTGGCTGTGCGTTACGCCCGCGCAGAGCCAGTCCAGCCAGGGCGCCATGCCGGCGCCGCTCTTGGCCGACAGTTGCAGCACTTGAATCTTGGGGTTCACGCGCCGCGCATAAGCGATGCAGGCGTCGACATCGAAATCCAGATAGGGCAACAAATCGATTTTGTTCAGCAGCATCAGGTCGGCGGCGGCAAACATATCGGGATATTTCAGCGGTTTGTCCTCGCCTTCGGTCACCGACAGAATCGCCACTTTATGCGCCTCGCCCAGATCAAAGGCCGCCGGGCACACCAGGTTGCCGACGTTTTCAATCAACAGCAGGCTGTCGTCGGCGGGCGCCAGATTTTGCAACGCCTGACCCACCATATGCGCATCCAGATGGCAGCCCTTGCCGGTGTTGATCTGAACCGCCGGCGCGCCGGCGGCGCGGATGCGCTCGGCGTCGTGGCTGGTTTGCTGATCGCCTTCCACCACATACACCCGGGCTCTAGCGCTCAATTGGCGAATAGAAGCGGCCAGCAGCGTGGTCTTGCCCGAGCCGGGGCTGGACACCAGGTTGATGGCGAAGATGCCGCGCTCGGCCAGCCATTGCCGATTGGCGGTGGCATAGCCGTTATTCTTGGACAGAATGTCCTGTTCAATCTTGACCATGCGCGTCTGGCTCAAACCCGGCGCATGGGCGTGGGCCGGACCTTGACCATAGTCGAGTAACTCCGAGTAGGCGCTCGCGGCTGGCGCTGGCTCGTGTTCATGCGGGTGCGGATGTTCATGCGGGTGCGGATGTTCATGCGGATGCTCGTGGCCATGCGCATGATGCGCGCGGTAAGGATATTTCACCCCAGCCGTCGCCTGACCTTCGATCGAAACCTGGCCTTCGCCGCATCCACAAACTGTACACATTGCCGCTTCTCCCCGAGATTATTCCACTTCCAATTCACTGACACGCATGTCGTCGCCGCCGTTGACCTGCACCTGGTATTGGCCGCAATGCGGGCAGGCATCGAAGCGCGCGTTCAGACTGACGGTCTGACTGCACGCCAGACACCAGCCTCGCCCCGGCTCGCGCACCAGATGAAACAGCGCGCCATCGGCCAAGGTATCTTTACTGACCAGATCCAGGCAGAAGGTCAGCGCCTCGGGCTCCACGCCGGCCAGTTCGCCGATACTGAGCCAGACCTGCTTCACCCGCTTAAATTGCTGTGTTTTTGCCTGATCTTCCAATAACTGGATGATCCCTTCGGCCAACGAGAGTTCATGCATGCACCGTATCCTTGGTCTGGCGATTCAACTCAAAACCGACGCAGGGGTCGATTAATTCTACCTGAAGTCGCCACTCTTGCTCGCAGGCATGAGTCCACGCGCGCAAGGTGGCCCAAATCAGCCCGCGCGGCTCTGCATGCCAGGCGCTGGGCGGCACCACTCGGTAGGCGCTGACGCGCGCGCGCGCGTCCAGACTCAGTTGGTGCACCAAGGGGCCGCGCGTGGTATTGACCAGCGCCAGCGCGCCGTCGCAGGTCGGTGTTACGCTGGCCTCCAGGCGAGTTTGCCCGCTGAGCCAACGCGCCAACTGCAGCAGCCGGGCCAACAGGCGCGCCTGGGCCAGATGCCCCGCCGCCAGCAAGCCGGGCAAGTGGGCGGCTTCGCGCGCCAGCGCCCCGACTTCGCGCGCTTGATCTTGCCAACACGGTCCGTCACTCCGCAGCCAATCGGCCGTCGCGATCAAGTCGGATGCCTGTAACAACGGCAGCAAGGCACAACCGGGCTGGCGCACGGCCAGGCGTGTCAGCCAGCGCGCCGCGGCACTGCGACCTTGGCGCGCCCATGCCAGCCAACCGGATTCACCCAGCGCCAACCATTCACTCGGGGGCAGGCCAAACACATAGTCTTGCGCCAACGCGGCCAAGGCGCTCATGTCGCGCGCCGCGCGCCACGCGGCGATCCAATGCGCCTCCGCCGGCGCGCCATCAAACGCCAGCGGCCAATCCAACAATAGCTTGCGCAGGGTTTCGCGCGCGGCTTCTACACTCAAGAGCGTCAGTTCTTGGTCACTGGCCCGTGCCGCGCGCCCTTCGGCCTGACACAGCGCCAGGCGCGCGGCCAGGGTTTGCGCTTGAGCGCACAGGGTAAACACCCTGGGAATCAAGGTCAGAACCTCAGGCGCGCCGCGCCCGATAAACAACCGTTCCACTGGCAAGCGCTGCCAGTTTACCGCCACTCTACCGGGCAAATCCTTGCCGGTGGTCAGGTGGATCGCAATCAGATCAGGGATCATGCCGACAGGCCAAACAGACGGCGGCGCGCTAAGTTCGGCGCATCGGCCGCCAGCGGCGGGGGAAATACCTGCTTCAGAATTTCTTCGGCGGTCAGGCGCGCGCTCTCCTGATCGGCAAACTGTTGCACCGGGGAAAACAGCGAACACAGCCGGTAGTCGCCAAGCGCGGCTTCGTGCCCGGCCATAAACGGCATCGGGCCACCGGGCAGATGCACGATGGTCTGGCCACCGGGCGCGACCACGGGTAGCGGGTGCGCGCTGGCCGGCAGCAGCAACAGATTCATAAACCAGGGGGTTAGCAGCACGCCGGCCCACACTGTGCTCGGATCGCCTTCATCACTCGCCGCCGGCTGCCAGCGGCGAAAACCGATGGCGGCGACCTGCAATTGAGGATTGAGAATCGGGATATCGCGCATACGCGTGCTGGCGATCAGTTGGAACACGGTTTCCAGTTCAAGCTCGGGGGTCTCTAAATAACAGCGCGTCATGACTTAGTCACACACCAACATGAACTGATCGCGCGCGCCGTCGCACACCGGGCATTTCCAATGCGCGGGCAAGGCGGTAAACGCAGTGCCGGGCGCGATCTGCCAAACATCGTCTCCCAGTGCCGGGTCGTACACCCACCAGCAAATTTTGCACTCCATGCGCGCGTTCGCGGGCAGGCGCTCGTTCTGCCCAAGGAAAGAGCCTTCAAACTGTTGCCCGCCCGACATATTCATTCCCCCAGCAACCACTGATAGGCTTCTTCCAGGCGATCGAGCGAATCGGCCAGGTCATCGGCTGACGCCAGCGCCACTTCGGGAATTCGCGTGATTTCCACTGTATCGAGCAGAATGTGGTTCAACCCGTTGAAATACTGCACGCGCCAGACATTGGCGAGTGATGTCGCCAAGATGCGGCACTTGCCGTAACCGCGCGAAAACACTCCGCTGTTGCCCGCCCCGAGCACACGATCCAGATAGCTCAGATCATCCGGGCTCATGGGCAGCAAGGAGAAGTTGATCACATGCGCAACGTCGGGCGGCGCCTGCATCTGCGCGGCAATTTCCGTCACTACCGGCATGGCGTTCATCAGTGGCGCCGCCAGGTTCTCGGGAATGCTCAGACGCGGCTGGCCAAACGCCCGCGCTTGCTGCCACACCGGCGCTGGAATCGGGCAGGCTTCGATACGATCGGCCAGCAACTGGCCGTCGGCGTCGCTTTCCAATACGCGCCAGATACCGGCAAACACCGATTCCTGGATATCTAGCAGACGGCCATCCAGACACTGAACCCGGGCCGACACTTCACCCTCGCCCAGCAATTGATTGATCAACTGGCGGTTGTCGTAGTCGAGTGCGTCCAGCTCAACCACCGGGTAGTCCAGGAGCCCGCCCTGATAGTTTTGCAACCGGGCAATCAGGCTAGCAATCGCGGCTTTGGCCTCGGCCAAGTGCGCCACCTGCTCAGAGCTTGGCAGGTGCGGCATGTCAAAGCTCTCGATTTCACGCGGCAGCGGCAGATAGGCGAGCTCGGTGTCTTCGGGTTGCGAGCCCGGGCCCCAGGCCATGACTGGAATCGGAAAAGGTTTAGCGCTCATGCGCAACTCCCGCTAGTACTGACCACCGGAATCCCCACTGACGGTGGCCGCCGCGCTGGCGCGGTCAGTTTGTCGGCAAACGCCGGCACCACCTCGGACCAATTCAGCAAACCGAGGATCGCGCCGACATATTCACCCTGGCGCAGAAACACCAGAGCGGGAAACTTCACAATGCCGAACATTTGAGCAATCGACCGGCTGTGCGGGGCATCGGCATAAGCCACTTGAAAGGCGCCAGCGGGAAACTCGCGCAACACTTGCGGCACGATCACCGCGTTATCCATGACTTCGGGGTGCTTGAGCGGATCTTCGTTCAACATTACCAATAGTAGCGGGCACTCGGCGGCGACGGCCGCCAACTGCTCAGCCTCGATCTGGCGATAGCCCAATTGTTGCAGCCGCGCCAACAGGTCGGGCGCGGCGGGGCTGGACATATTCATTAATGCGTATTCCTTTGAGATTCAAACTGGGCTTGCAGATGCGGCGGCAGTTGCGGTTCACGCTCGATCAGGTCGCGCAGATGAATACTGGGGTCGAAGCGGCCATTCATCGCCGCGTCCAGAGCGTCGAGCGCGTCCAGAATATCCCGCGCCTGTTGCGGCTCGAGTACTTCGCGCGCCGCGCCGCTAAACACCAGCAACCAGTCACCGACCGCCACCGGTCCGACCAGGGACAAGTCGACCGAATGCAATTGCTGCTGTTGGCGGCATTCGGCGTTCAGTCCCTGGCAAGACTCCACCCGCATGGGAATCCCTAGGCACATGAGCACTCTCCAGGCAGGATGCGCGCGTCGCCGATGCGGCACGCGGAGTCGGAACTCGGGCGCTCATTTTCATAGCGCTCGATATCCAGGCAAGCATGGTTCAGCCGCTGACCATCCTGACGCGGCCCCGGGCTCACGCCCCAGTCGGCGATGTGCCGCATGGCCAGCGCCAGCGCCGGCTCCAGCTGGGCGCGTACCGGCGCGGTCAGGCTGCCGCCGTAATCCTCGAGCTGTACTGGCTGCACCCCAATGAGCACAATGCGGCGCGGCAGATTGCCCTTAAGTTCGGCCAAGGCCAGCACTTCGGAAAATCCGGTTTGATGCAGGCTCATTTTCTTGGCGGTCAGATAGGTCGGCACCGCGTCATCGACATACACCTTGAGCGTGCCGGGCGGCAGATCAAAATCGATGGCGTCGAACAGAATCAAGTAGTCGGCCTGTTCGACATAGGGCAGGAGCAGCAAGCCCTGGGTGCCGCCATCCACAACCTCCACCCGCTCGGGCCATTGATAGCGGGCGTACAGTTGTTCGGCGGCCCGTACGCCAAAACCTTCGTCAGCCCAGAGCAGGTTACCCAGCCCCAGGATGGTGATGCGCGCGCTATCTATTGCAGAGTCAGCCATTGAGTCAGTCTTTAAACATGCGGAAACCGCTGATAATGGTCGACACCATGCTTTGCTTGGACATGATGTCTTCGCGAATCGCGGTGTAGAGATGCACCATGACAAACAGCACGATGGCCCACATCCCCAGGCGGTGCCAGTTGTGCACCGTCAGGCTGTTGCCGCCAAAAGCGACAATAATCCAGCCGAACCAGCGCGCGGCCCAGCTCTGAGTGCCCAGCCCTTCGCCATACAGCGCAAAGCCGGTGGCGCACATGAACAGATTGGCCCACAGAAAGGTCGCCATGGCGATCTGCCCCGCTGGGTTATGCCCAAGATATTTTTTGGGATAACGCTCGAGAAACAAATACCAGCGCAGCTCGAACAGAAACTCGCGCCACCAGTTGCGATCCCATACCGGGACCAAGATAATTTCGCGCGCATAGCGATTGCCGACGCAGGCCCAGTAAAAGCGGCATACCAGGGCAACCGCCAGAATATAGCCGGCGCTAAAGTGGGCAAAACGGATATAGCCCATCTGAAAATTCAAGGCGGCTTCGCCCGGAACCGAGGGCAAGGGTTTGCCGATCAGATAACCGCTGACCGACAGCACCAGAATGCACAGTGCCGTCACCCAGTGCCATAGCCGCACCGGTGCTTCGTACACATACACCGCGCTGATCTTGCGGCTCAGTCCCTGCGGGGCATTGCCGTCGTCTCCGTAGGTTTTCATACTGAATCTCCTAAAACGCCTGGGCGCGAGGCCACGGACTCAACGTACTTTGACCCGCACCAGTTCACCGCCATCTTGGCCGATCACATGGGTCGAGCAAGCCAGACAGGGGTCGAAACTGTGCAAGGTGCGCAAAATTTCCAGCGGTTGTTCCGGCTCGGCCATCTTGGTGCCCAGTAATGCGGCTTCGTAGGCGCCAATCTGACCACGGTCGTCACGCGGACCGGCGTTCCAGGTGGTCGGCACTACGCACTGATAGCTGTCGATACGGGTATCGGCGATTTTCAGCCAGTGTCCCAGCGCGCCACGCGGCGCTTCGGTAAAGCCCACGCCACGGGCGGCGGCGGGCCAACTGGCCGGGTCCCACTTCTCGACATTGGCGGTGGCGGTGTCGCCCGCCTTGATATTGGCGATCAGACCATCGAAGAAATAGCGCATTTTGTGCGCGGCCCACGAGGATTCCAGCGCGCGCGCGGCGGTGCGCCCCAAAGTCGAGAACAGGGCTTGTTTCGGCACGTCCAGTTTACTCAACAGGGCATCGACCGGTTCTTTGAACTCGGGCTTATTCTGATGGTAACCAATCAGGTAGCGCGCCAGCGGGCCGACTTCCATGGCGTGGCCTTTCCAGCGCGGCGACTTGATCCAGGAATATTTGGCCGACTCATCCAGCTGCTCGATACGCGTCTTGGTGCCCTTGTGCTGAGGACCCAGCTCGAATTTCGGCTCGGTCAGCCCATCGAACGGATGCAAGCCCTTCTGGTCGTCGCCATAGCTGTACCAGCTGTGGGTCACATACTCTTGCACTTCATCCGGGGCATACAGGTCGATCGGATGAATTTCATCGAACTTGCCATTGATGATCGCGCCACGCGGCAATAGCAGATTACCGGCGCTATAGTCGTTGGCATGGTCGGGAAAGTCGCCGTAAGACATGACGTTCTGACTCGACAAGCCTCCGCCGATGGCGCCCCAGTCTTTGTAAAACCCGGCAATCGCAATCACATCCGGAATGTAGACCTGTTCGCAGAACGCAATCGTGCGATCAATAATCTGCGACACCAGATTCAGACGCTCCATGTTGATCGCGCCGACCGCGCCGACGTCATCGATGTTGATGGCGCAGGGCATGCCGCCGACCAGCCAGTTCGGGTGCGGGTTCTTGCCGCCGAACACCGTATGAATCTTGACGATGTCCTTCTGAAAATCCAAGGCTTCCAGATAGTGCGCTACCGCCATAAGGTTGGCTTCCGGCGGCAGTTTCATCGCCGGATGTCCCCAATAGCCGTTGCGGAACGGTCCGAGTTGCCCGGAGTCGACAAAGCGTTTCAGCCGCGACTGCAAGTCGCGGAAATAGCCGGGGCTGGACATCGGCCAGTCGGAAATGCTTTGCGCCAACTCACTGGTTTTCTTTGGATCGGCCTTGAGCGCCGAGACCACATCGACCCAGTCGAGCGCGTGCAGATGGTAAAAATGCACCAGGTGATCGTGGGCATACAACGTCGCCTGCATCAGGTTGCGAATCAGGTTGGCGTTTTGCGGAATATTGATCTTTAGCGCGTCTTCCACCGCGCGCACCGAGGTCAACGCGTGAGTGCCGGTGCACACGCCGCAAATCCGTTCGACAAACGCCCAGGCATCGCGTGGATCGCGGCCCTTGAGAATCACCTCCAGCCCACGCCACATGGTGCCGGTGGAGACTGCGTTGGTAATAATATTATTACTGTCGATATTCACTTCGCAGCGCAAGTGACCTTCGATCCGAGTCACCGGGTCAACCACCACGCGCCGGCCACTGTTATCCAGGGTGAATCCTTGGGTCTGGTACGACATCAGACGTTCTCCTTATCCTTGCTCTTACTCTCGCTCTTGTCCGGCTCAGTGGCGTCCAGCGGCTGCAAGTCTTGTTTTTTCAGCAACGTGCTCTTGATCGCGCTCAGCGCGGCATGGGCGGCAATCGCCGCGCCGGCGGCGCCCGCCACACCCATGCCGATGCTGTCAGCGGTGGCTTCGACACCAAAGGCGCCAATCGCGGTCACGCGGTTATAGAACGATCCTTTGTCCCAGAAACCTTCTTCCGAGCAGCCGATGCACCCATGGCCAGACTGGATCGGAAAGGACACGCCGTCGTTCCAGCGAATGGTGGAGCAGGCGTTATAGGTGGTTGGGCCTTTGCAACCCATTTTGTACAGGCAGTAACCCTTGCGCGCGCCTTCGTCATCCCAGGCTTCAACAAACTGGCCCGCATCGAAGTGAGCGCGACGATAGCATTTGTCATGGATGCGTTGACCATAGAACATCTTTGGCCGTCCCTGGCGATCCAGTTGTGGAATCTGATCGAAGGTCACCATATAGGTGATCACCGCGGCCATCACTTCGGGAATCGGCGGACAGCCCGGGACTTTAATCACCGGCTTGTCGAGAATGACCTGATGCACCGGAGTGGCGCGCGTCGGATTGGGTTTGGCCGCTTGCACGCAGCCCCAGGAGGCACAAGACCCCCAGGCGATCACCGCCTTGGCGTCGGCCGACACCCGGCGCAATTTCTCCACGAAAGGCTCGCCGCCGGGAAAGCAATACATGCCATCCTCATTGAGTGGCGGATTGCCCTCCACGGCAACGATGTAGTTGCCCTTGTTATTCGTGATGATGTCATTGAGAACCGCCTCGGCTTGATGTCCGGCGGCGGCCATGATGGTGTCGTCGTAATCCAGGGAAATCAGCGACAGGATGGCATCTTTGGCCAAGGGGTGCGCCGAGCGGATAAACGACTCGGTGCAGCAGGTGCATTCCAAGCCGTGCAACCAGATCACAGGTATTCTGGGCTTGGTTTCCAATGCGTACGCAATGCGGGGAACAAAGGCGGAGCCGAGTCCCAGCGAGGTGGCGGTCAGGCTGCAAAACTTGAGAAAGCTGCGCCGAGTCACACCTTGGCGACGCATGGCCTGGTAGAAAGTCTCCATGGATTTACGCTCCTACGTATGCCATATAAATTGTCTTTTATGGTTTATTTCTTATTTTCGAGTATGCCGTTTGCTTGGCATTATATAGCCGCAACGACAAAATAGGACTACAGCCAGTAGGGTTTTAATGCAGGAAGGGGAACATGAGGACAACAAGTACTGCTATATCATCCACTTACGCATATGACATTTTTACTCCAAATGGCGGTTTTGCCGACTAAACCATCACTCACCCCGCATTGGGCGCGTCGCCATTCTGCGCCTCCAGCCAGCGCTCGAAGCACTGCAGACATTGTTCAAAATCGGGCATCCGGACTTGTACGCTCTCGAAAAGGCCGGTCTTGCCCGCCCGTTCCAAGGCTTCAGCCTGATCACCCAACGCGCGCGCGCCCACCATCCGACTGGCACCCTTAATACGGTGCGCGAACCACGCAACCTGCGCGGCGTCCTGATTGGCCAGCGCCTGATGCAGAGCGGCGACATCCTCGGCATTGCCCTGCTGGAAATCATGCAGAATGCCGAGCTCAACCGACCAGTCGCCATTGCTGTAAACCTCGAGCAGCGATCGATCCACCGGCGACGCGGCGCTGGCGCCATCAAGCGCCGGTTCGGCCAGCGCGGCGGAGGCCGGTACATCGACGGCGGGCGTTTCGACTGAATTCAGCCAGCGATTCAGGGTGGCCGACAAGGTGGTGATAGACAGGGGTTTAGTCAGCAAATCATCCATGCCCACCAGCCGGGTCTTGTCGCGTTCTTCTTGTCCGGAATTGGCGGTACAGGCAATGATCGGAATACGTCCAGCGTCGGGATGGCCCGCTTCGTCGGCGCGCACCAGGCGCACCAACTGATAGCCATCGATTACCGGCATGTGGCAATCGGTCAAGACCAGGCAGTACTTGCCCACGCGCCATTTTTCATACGCGCGCGCCCCATCCTCGGCCACATCAACGCTATAGCCGAGTTTTTCCAGCTGCATGCAAGTCAATTTGCGATTAGTGGCATTGTCTTCGGCAAACAGAATCGGTCGTCCCGGATCACGCGCAGTCACCGAAGGAACCACGCTGGCCGGTTGCGCGCTCGGCTCGGCCTGAGCCGGCACACTCGCGGCCACCAACAACAAGGACACATGGGTTCCCTTGCCCGGCTCGCTCTCCAGCTCCAGATGCCCCCCCATCATTCCGCTCAAACGACGGCAGATGGCCAGGCCCAGACCGGCGCCGCCAAAGCGCCGCGCGGTGTCGGACTCGCCCTGCATAAACGGTTCAAACAGCCGCGAAAAGTGCTCGGGCGCAATCCCGATGCCAGTATCGGTCACCTCAAAACACAGTGTTTGTTCGATCCCGTTCTGAGCTAAAACCCGCGCGCTCAGGGTAATCGAGCCGTTATGGGTAAACTTAAGCGCATTGCTGACCAGATTGCGCAACACCTGCCCCAAGCGCACGGCGTCCAGCATCAAAGTTTGCGCCAGCGCGGGGTCCAGCCTCACGTCAAAGTTCAGTCCTTTGCGCCGAGCCCATGGTAGATGTTGCACTCGGAGTTGTTCCAGCAGCGGGCGCACCTGTACGGGCGCCACCAGCACTTCGAGCTGGCCGGACTCAATTCGGGCAAAATCCAGAATATCGTCAATCAAGCGCAACAGCGCATTCGCCGACTCCTGCATGGTGATCACCAGATCGCCCTGCTTAGGATCCAGCGCGGTCAATGCCAGCAGCTCCAGCATGCCCAGCACGCCATTCATCGGCGTACGAATTTCGTGGCTCATTGTAGTCAGAAACATTGCTTTGGCGCGGCTGGCCTCGGCAGCCTGATCGCGCGCCAACAGCAGCTCGAATTCAGCGAACTTGCGCTCGCTGATATCCATGCAGGCCAGAATCGCCCCCTCTTGCGGGCGCTCGGGCGACAGTAAGGCGATATTGAATTGAACCCACAGCGTCCGACCGTCGCCAGTCGTACACTCCAGTTCACAGCAGACCGGCCTCTGCGTCTGCGCCAGCCCCGCGAGCTGAGCACTCAATTCAAGCCATTCCAGCTCAGAGGTCATCAGCGCTTGCAGCGCCAAGCCACACAGCCCAGGCTCATCTAGCGCGAATATCTGCTCCGCCACCCGATTGGCCCGACTAATCCGCCACGTGGAATCCAGCAGCAGCAAGCCCAGCGGGGATACGGCAAAAATCGCGGCTTCTTGCATGAGAACATCACGGCCCATGACGTTGCACCGATCACAAAAAATGATGCCAATTTATTATTGGTATAAATATAGCAAATCATTAGTGTCGCGCAGGTCGGCGTGCGACAGCAGCCATGACATCGGTATCCTATGATTAGAAACGTACCTCCGGGCGATGGTCGCGAACCGATCAGTACCACCGACCGCGTGTGGTCGCGTTTTCCGCGAACATACGAGTACGCTATATCTGTTGATGGCCTTCCGATAGTCGAACGCCCGCCCAAGCAGGAGCCGCACGCATGCAAGCAATCAACTACCAGCGCATCAACCACATCCTGGATGCCCATCGCCGCGACCCGCTGCAGTTATTGCAGATTCTGATCAGCATCCAAACCGAATACGGCGGCATTACGCCGCCACTGCGTAACTACGTTGCCAAGGCGCTGGGCGTTCCCCTGGCTCAGGTGCATGGCGTGGTGGAGTTCTACCATTTCCTTTCGCCCTATCCCAAGGGGCAATACCGCATCTATGTCGCGGACAATATCACCGACCGCATGCGCGGCAATCAGGCGGTGATGGCGGTGCTGTTGCAACATTTGCAACTGGAGTTGGGCCAAGCGCGCGCCGATGGCCGGGTATTTGTCGATTACACCTCGTGTACCGGTTTGTGCGATCAAAGCCCGGCGCTGTTGATCAATGGCCGAGCGCTGACCCGAGTCACCGTTGAACTGGCAGAGGAGATTGCCGCGCGCATCAATGCCGGCGAACCGCTGGATGCCTGGCCCAGCCAGTGGTTCCATGTCGAGGAGTCGGTACGCGTCGCCGGGCCGGTGCTCGTGAGCCAGCCCGAAGCCGGTCGCGCGCTGCAAGCGGTGTTGGCGACCGGGCAGGAACGCTTTCTCAAGGAAGTCGACAAAGCCGGCTTACGAGGCCGTGGTGGCGCGGGTTTTCGCACCGCGCTCAAATGGCGCGTATGTCGCGATGCGCCGGGAAAAGCGCATTACGTGATTTGCAATGCCGACGAAGGCGAGCCCGGCACCTTCAAGGATCGCATTCTACTGACGCGCTTCGCCGACGCGGTGTTCGAGGGCATGACCCTGGCCGGTCTGGTGATCGGCGCCAACCAGGGCTTTTTGTACCTGCGCGCGGAATATGCCTACCTCTACCCTCACTTGATCGCCACGCTGGCGCGCCGTCGCGCCGAGCGCCTGTTGGGCGACCATATTCTGGGGCACGACTTTTCCTTCGACATCGAAATCCATCTGGGCGCCGGCGCTTATGTCGCTGGCGAGGAAAGCGCACTGATCGAGTCACTGGAAGGTAAGCGCGCAGTGCCGCGCACCCGGCCGCCCTATACCGCGACCCATGGTTACCTTGGCCAGCCGTCGGTGTGCAATAACGTGGAAACTTTTGTCAAAACCAGTTTGATTGCGCTCAATGGCGCCGACTGGTTTCTGGAGTGCGGCACCCGACTGTCACCCGGCACCAAATTGCTGTCGGTCAGCGGCGATGTCGCCCACCCTGGCATCTATGAATACCCGTTCGGCGTGACGGTACAGACCGTATTACAGGCCAGCGGCGCAAAAAATACCCAGGCGGTGCAAATTGGCGGCCCGTCCGGCACCTGTATCACCCCGGATGAGTTCGGTCGCTCAATCAGCTACGAGGATTTGTCGACCGGCGGTTCGTTCATGGTGTTTGATCACAGCCGCGACATGCTGGCCGTGGTGCAAAATTTCACTCATTTCTTCGCCGGAGAGTCCTGCGGGTTTTGCTCGCCCTGTCGCATCGGCACTCAGCTGTTACGTCAATCAATCGACAAGATCATGGCGGGGCAAGCCAGCGCGCGCGAATTGGTGGATATAGAGGAAACCGCGCGCTGCATTCGTTCGATGAGTCATTGCGGCTTGGGCCAAACAGCCGCCAATCCGTTGCTGGACACGCTCAAACGCATGCGCCCGCTCTATGAGGCGCGATTGAGTACACAAGACTTTGTTCCCGGGTTCGATCTGGATGGCGCTCTGGCCGAGGCGCGCCAGTTGAGCCAACGCGCCGACCCCAAAGCCCATCTCACCCAAACCGGGGAGGCCTGACCATGCTTGAACAGGATTTCACCTTTGAACTGGATGGCATCAGTATTGCCTTCGAACCAGGGCAAACCATCATGGAAGCCGCCACTATGGCGGGCGCCTACATCCCCCACCTGTGCTACAACCCGGAGTTCCGCCCGCGCGGCAGTTGCAAGATGTGCACGGTCAAAGTCAACGGCCATTTCGGCACCGCCTGTACCTTGCCGGTGCAGCCCGGGATCGTGGTGGAGAACGACACCCCGGAACTGATGCTGATGCGCCGCCGAGTGGTGCAAATGTTGTTTGTCGAGGGCAATCATTACTGCATGTTTTGCGAGAAGAGCGGTAACTGCCAATTGCAGGCGGTGGCCTACCATGTCGGCATGCAGGACATGCACTTCCCACTGTTCTATCCACAGCGCAATATCGACGCCTCGCACCCTGAGATGTTGCTCGAGCGCGATCGCTGCATTCAGTGTGAGCAGTGCGTGCGCGCCAGCCACGAGATTGACCATAAAGATGTGTTTGGTCTGGCCGGGCGCAGCATGCAAACCCGCCTGGTGATCAATAGCGAATCCGGATTATTGGGCGACTCCAATTTCAGCGCCAGCGACCGCGCGGCGCATGTCTGCCCGACCGGGGCCTTGATTCCCAAGCGCCAGGCTTACCCGCTGCCGATCGGTCAACGCTTGTACGATCAGCGCGACATCGCCACGGTCGGCCATCTGCAACCCGACGCACCGGAGACCGATCATGGCTAAACCCTCGGTGGCTACCTGTTCACTGGCCGGCTGTTTCGGCTGTCACATGTCATTGCTGGATATCGATGAACGACTGTTGGATCTGGCCGAGTTGATCCGTTTCGACCGTTCGCCGCTCACCGACATCAAGCAATGTTCCGAACACGGAGTGGATATCGGCCTGATCGAAGGCGGAGTGTGTAACTCGGAAAACGTGCACACGCTGCGCGAGTTTCGCAGCCGCTGCAAAGTTCTGGTCGCGGTCGGCGCCTGCGCTCTTAGCGGCGGGGTACCGGCGTTACGCAACCGCATGCCGTTGGCCGAGTGTCTGCGTGAAGCTTATCTACTGAGTCCGGGCATCGAAGATCCGCAGATTCCCAACGACCCCGAACTGCCGCTGTTGTTGGATCGGGTGTACCCGATCCAGGAAGTGGTGCATATCGATTATGTACTGCCGGGCTGTCCACCGCCGGCCGAAGCGTTTCTGTCATTGCTTTCGGCGCTGTTGGCCGGACGCGAACCCGAACTGGAATACACATTGCGCCGTTTTGACTGAGGGTCTTCATATGTATGAGCAGCTTGAAACCGCAAGCAACCCCGAAGGACTCACCCGGTTGGTGATTGAGCCGGTGACCCGAGTCGAGGGCCATGGCAAGGTCACCCTCCTGTTGGACGAACAGCGACGCGTGCATCAGGCCCGACTGCATATCGTCGAATTCCGTGGCTTTGAGCGTTTTATCCAGGGACGCCCATTCCGCGAAGTGCCGACCTTGGTTCAGCGGCTATGCGGCATCTGTCCGGTAAGCCACTTGCTGGCGGCCTCCAAAGCCTGTGATCGCTTTGTGATCGGCGCGCAAGCCATTCCCACCGGCGCGCTCAAATTGCGTCGCTTGCTGCATTACGCTCAGGTACTGCAATCCAATGCCCTGCATTTTTTCCACCTGGCCTCGCCGGATCTGCTGTTCGGTTTCGACGACGATGTCGCGCACCGCAATGTCATCGGTGTGCTGGCCGACCACCAGGAACTGGGGCTGCGCGGGATTCGCATCCGTAAGTACGGCCAAGAAATCATCCGCATGCTGACCGGAAAACGCATCCATGGCACCGGATCGGCGCCCGGTGGTTTTTTGACGCCACTCAGCCCGGAAGATCGCGGGCTAATGCTGCGCGATATCGAAGAAATTATTGACTGGTGCCAGGCCAGCAACCAACTGGCGCGCGACGTATTTCTCGCCAAGCAACCAGAGCATAACGAGTTTGGCCAAACCAAGTCGGCGTTTCTTTCTCTGGTCAGCGCCGATGGCGCGGCGGAGCTGTATGACGGGGTGTTGCGCGTCAAAGGTCCGGATGGGGCGATCATGGTCGACGGACACGCGCCCTCGGCCTATCTGGATTTGATTCGCGAAGAGGTCAAGCCGTGGTCCTATATGAAATTCCCCTATCTGGCGCCATTCGGGCACCAGGCCGGCTATTATCGTGTCGGACCGCTGGCGCGCGTCAATAATTGCGATGTCATGCCGACGCCACGCGCTGAAGAAGCGCGCCGCGAATTTGTCGACTTCGGTGGAGGAAAACCGGTACAGGCCACCCTGGCGCAGCACTGGGCGCGCATGGTTGATACCCTGCTGTGCGCGGAGGTGATTCATGATCTGCTGCAAGACCCGGAGATTTTGTCGCGCGATCTGATCGCTACTGGCGGCGAACCACTGCGTGAAGGGGTGGGGGTGATCGAAGCGCCGCGCGGCACGCTGATTCATCATTACCGCATCGATGACGACGAAAATATCAGCTTCGCCAATCTGATTGTCTCGACCACGCACAATAATCGCGGCATGAACGACTCGGTGCGCGCGGTCGCCGCCGAATATTTCGATGGCCGAGAAATCAGCGAAGGACTGCTCAACCGGATTGAAGTCGCGATCCGCGCCTATGACCCTTGTCTTTCCTGCGCCACGCACGCACTGGGAAAAATGCCGTTGCTGATTGAAGCGATTGACGCCGATGGCCAAACCCTGAGCCAGTTGACGCGTCATGCCGATGGCCGCATAGAGCGCCCGGCATCATGAATGCGCCGCTGTTGATCTTTGCGTACGGCAACCCGGCGCGTGGCGACGACGCGCTCGGGCCGCTGTTGGCGCAACAGGCCGAGCAATGGGTTGCCGTGCAGGGGCTAGGCCCGCAAGTCGAGGTGCTGAGCGAATATCAACTCAGCCCGGAGCATGCCTACGACCTGCTCGAGCGCCAGCACGTGATCTTTATTGATGCCGCCACGCAACAAGCTTCCGACTGTGTCTGGCAAACACTGACCGCCACCGCGCCCGCGCTCTGGACTTCGCATGCCAGTTCCCCCGCCGCGCTGCTCTGGTACTGCCAGGATCTGCTGCAGCACCCGGCGCCACGCTCCGAGATGTTGAGCCTGGCGGCGCAAGATTTTGAACTGGGCGCCGGACTCAGCCCGCGTGGCCAGTGCGCGCTGGCCGCCGGCTGGCCGGAACTGCGGCGCCGCATCGAGATCGAGGCGGAACTCATGCTAGCCTCTTGCCCGAAATAACCTTGCAATCCAAGTACGTAGGTTGGTGGTGAGCGAAGCGAACCACTAACATTGCGGACATTCCACAGATTTCTTGCTGGGATTCGCCTGCGGTTCACCGCCAACCTACCCAGTAGCGGGTCAATCCCCCAAGCCAAACCTGCGATTAGGGCTATCCTTAGGAGGCATATGGCATAACGCCTTCAGGTCGCTACGACCTCGCATTCAACAGGAGTCTCCGCATGAACCCCATTTCATTTTTCATTGTCGCCGTGACCATCGCCTGCGGCGCCCTCGCCGCGCATCTGGGCAACATTGGTCTGGGCATCGGCTTATGGATTGTCGCGATTATCATTGGCTTGTCGCTAAAAATGGCCAACACCTGGGAAAAGTTTGTCGTCCTGCGCGCCGGTAAGCTGCAAGGCGTCAAAGGCGCAGGACTGTTTGTGATTATTCCGGTGATTGACAATGTTGTCGCGATCATCGACGAACGGATTCAAACTACGGCATTCAATGCGGAACAAGCACTGACACGCGACACCGTGCCGGTGAATGTCGATGCCATCATCTTCTGGCATGTACATGACGCGGAAAAAGCCGCTCTGGCGATTACCGACTACCGTCAGGCCATCGATCGCGTGGCGCAAACCTCGCTGCGGGAAATGATCGGCGCATCGATGCTGGCGGCATTGCTGTCGGATCGCCGCGCGGCGGATATCGAGCTATGCAACGATATCGGCAGTAAAACCATCGAGTGGGGCGTTACCGTCACTTCGGTTGAAATTCGCGATGTCGCGATTCCGGTCGCGCTGCAAGATGCGATGTCGCGCCAGGCGCAAGCCGAGCGTGAAAAGCAAGCGCGGATTATTCTCGGTTCGGCCGAGGCTGAAGTCGCCAGCAAATTTGTCGAAGCGGCGATCATTTACGGCAACCACCCGGCGGCGCTGCAGCTGCGCGCGATGAACATCATCTACGAAACCACCAAGGAACGCGGCGCCACGATCCTGATGCCGAGCTCCATGGTTGACAGTATGAATCCAGCCGCGGCGGTGGCGATGACCCTGGCGACTCAAGCCGCCAGCGAATAACCCGCCAGATAACCATGCAAACGGTACTGAAGCTCGGTGTAGAGCGCGTTGACCGCCGGTGACAATGTTGGTCGATGTGGGCAGAGCAAGTACAGCGGCGCGGATTCGCCCTGGTAATCGTTCAACGCGGTTTCCAGCCGACCTGCGCGCAAATCCGCCAGTATATCGATGCGCGATTTGTACGCCAGACCCTTGGCGTTCAAGGCCCAACGGCGCACCAAGTCGCCATCGTCGCAGACACGATCTCCACTCACCTTCACCGTGTGCGTCAGACCGTCGCGCGCAAAAGTCCATTGACCGTGAGTCACATCGCCAAGAGCAAAACGCAAACAGTTGTGTGTCGCCAGATCCTCGGGATGTGTTGGCCGACCGTAACGCGCGAAGTACTCGGGCGCGGCGCACAACACTCGTGGGTTATCGAGCGCCAGGGGCAAGGCGACCAGCGTGGAGTCTTCGGGCTGACCATAGCGGATCACCAGATCAACCGGCTGCTTGAACATATCGGTTAAGTGATCATTCACCCGGAACTGGAGTAGCAGCCCGGGATGTTGTGCTTGAAACGCGTCGAGCCAGGCGGGTAACACATTGCGACCCAAATCGGAGGGCATGGATAAGGACAGACGCCCCGTCAGCGCCTGACGGTCTTGCGCCAGCGCGTCGCGCCCGGCCGCCAGCTCGGCCAGGGCTCGGCGCGCATGCGCCAGATAGCGCTCTCCTTCCTGCGTCAGACGCAAACTGCGCGTGCTGCGCGCCAATAGCCGCGCGCCGAGTTCCGCCTCCAGGCGCTTGAGCGCGCTACTGGCCACCGCCGGCGCCAGATCCAGCGCGCGCGCAGCGGCGGACAGGCTACCGTTGTCCGCCGCGCTGACAAATACCGCAATATCTTCAAGTCTGGGCATCGCGCCACTCATGGTGATGGACCTTAACTCATCGCCGCACTCACACGAAAACGGCTCGCCAGCAACACCAGCTGACTGATCGTGTGGCGGGTCTGCTCCACGCTGGTCGACAACCGGTGCTGTGCGTTTTGCATTGAACTTGCCACCGTGCCGATCATACTCGTCTCGTCCGCGTGCGTGCGCCCGGTATCGGTCAGTTGGGCAATGGTGGCCAGCAAGGTTTGGACAATCTGCTGCACTTCCAGATTTTCCCCGGCGGACGCCTCGGCCAGCTTCAAGCCCTCTTCCAGGTGGTGCATTCCCTGTTGCATGGTTTGCACCGATTCATCGGCCTGCCCGCGCACGCGCTGAATCATTGTATCAATCTGCTTGGTCGACTGGCTGGTGCGATCCGCCAATTTGCGCACCTCGTCGGCGACCACGGCGAATCCGCGCCCGGACTCACCGGCGCGCGCGGCTTCGATCGCGGCATTCAAGGCCAGTAGATTAGTCTGGTTCGCGATCTCCTGAATCAGGTTGACCACTTGCCCGATCTCACGCGTGCTGGCGCCCAAGGCCTCAATGGTCTCGGCCGACTTGCCCACGGTCTCGCGGATCGTCAGCGTGCGCTCGCCAACCGCAGCCAATTGTTGCCGCGCCACCTGCTGCTGTTGCGCCATCGCGCTCTCCATGCCGTTGGCGTTCTGGCTGGCATTGTCGAGCACCACCAGTTGATTTTCCAGACCATCACGCGTGCGCTCTACGGTCTTAAACACCTGTTCGGTCGCCACCACGGTGGCGGTATTTTGCTCGGCCATGGCACTGTTGTGGCGCGCCAGTGTATGGCTGACGCGGATGACCTGGCCCAGCGTGGTATCAAGGTTATCAATCAAGCTATTGACCCACTGCGCCATCACCCCGGTTTCATCGGAACGTAACTGAGCGCGGTCAATCCGCATCGACAGGTTGCTATCGCCCTCGGCGATATTACGGATCATGTGCGACATGGCGCGCAGGCGCTGCGCCAGTGGTTTAGCGCTCATCTGGCGAAAACCCAACGCGCCCAGCAGCAATAATCCCAGCTCCATCACCCCCTGAGCCCAGGATGGCAACGCCAACAGGGTTTGCAGCCCCCAGCCGAGGCCCATCACCAACAGTTGCACCAGCACAAACGCGTTGAGCAGTTGAAAACTGACCGATCGGTAGCGGTAGACCTCCTCCAGATCGGCTTCGCACATCATGCCCCAGGTATCGAGCGACCCGGGCAATTGAAATGTCACCCCCTTACCGATCACGGGAATATGGCGATAGTCGGAATATCCTGGATAGGCAACTAATAAATTATCCCCATTACGGATGGTTTCGCGCACACCGGGGTGCAAGCGACCGGTGGCGGGATCATTAAAAATCAGCTCGAATTCAGTGTGCTTACTCACCTTGACGGTGCCAAAGGATGTCCGCACGCCATCCTTAAGGTTATCGCCGCCACTGAAAGTGCGATCTTCGAACCGAGAACGCGACAACGCGGTGCCGGGAGCAATCGCGGGGTTCAGTACCGACTGAACCATGAACAGGTAATTATCGCCGGACTCATGAAAAATATGCCCGGCCTCGCGTTGAATCAAATCCCCCAAAACATCATTGGGAACCCGAGCGCACAGGCAGCCTATGATTTGGGCGCCATGGCGTATCGGCTGCATAAACAGCAGGGTGACCGCGTCGTGAAACCGGGAAGTACTCGCGCCCAACTTCAAGGTATCGTCATCCACATAGGGGCCATACAGCATGGGCGCGACCAGGGCGCGCTCCAGAACCGCAGAATTCGGCCCCTGCTGTCCGATGCGCCCCGAGGCGCTGGACGCTAACACCTGGTTATCCCGACTCAGAATAAACACCTCGGTCACGTCGGGCAGCTCGGACAATTGACCGCTCAAAACACTGAGACACGCATCAAGGCCCAGATTAGCCAGACGCTCCGCGCCGCCGTCGAGGTATTGCCACAGATGCTCGCTCCATTGTGTCAGGATTTTAATCCGCGTTTCGGCAAAGCTATTGAAGGTGCTTTCCATCGCCGGATAGCGATCGCGATTCAACCAGCACGAACGGCGCATAGCCCACTTACCGGTGCGGCCAAACCAGGGAAGCCAGTGTTGTTCTGACGCACTCAGTACCATGCGATTGCGGGATTGGGCCATGATGATTCCTTTGCCAGAAATGTTGCCGATTGTCACTGCGACAGATCATGCATAAATCATGCCAATTGCATTGCGATCTATCACTGTCACAAAGGACATCATGATGGCCAAACGCACCATATCAGTGCGAAATCTCGTTTCATTTCGGTGCAACACCCCCTCACGACAATCGAGAAAATGCGCCGACCCTCTTCAGTTTAAACACATGATTATTAATGAATAAAAAGTTAGCATTCCCGCAAAAAATCCAGCTATTCTAACCCGGTTGACATATTCCCCAGTTAGCCTGTATGGGATATTAACGAGACATTCCGCGTGCAAACTAGGTTGATCCACATCATTCTGCGCTGGTTGATCGTCAGCGCCCTATTCCTGGCGACACCGGTGTGCGCAATGGACACCCTGCGCGTACTCGCTTGGCCGGGCTATGCCGACCCGGATGTGGTGCGGGCGTTTGAACAACGCTATCAAGCGCATGTGGAAGTGACCTTTGTCGGCGCCGATGAAGTGCTGTGGCAACAAATGCACGCCGAGCATGGCCAGTTATTTGATGTGGTGGCGGCGAATAGCGCGGAAATGCAGCGCTATACCCGTGAAGGGCTGCTCGCGCCGCTGGAACTGAGCGCGCTGCCCAATACACGCAAACAATTGCCGCGCTTTCAGGCGCGCGCGTCGATTCCCGGCTTAATTCACGATGGGCGGGTCTACGCCATCCCCTATACCTATTCCACCATGGGGCTGATCTACGACCGACGACAATTCAGCCAGGCGCCGCAATCAATGAACGCCATGTGGGATCCGCGCTTTCGGCAAAAGGTCCTGGACTTCAATAGCGCGGAACACAATTTCTCGTTTACCGCGCTCACACTGGGCATCCGCGCGCCGTTCAATCTCAGCCCGGCACAACGCGCGCGCGCGGCGCAACGACTGATTGCGCTGCGGCGCAATGTTCTCACCTATTACAACCAGCCAGAAGAAGCGACCGAGCTGTTTGTACACCACAAGGTCGCCCTGATGTTTGGCAATTACGGCACGCAGCAGTTAAGCCTGCTGCGCCGGGCTGGCGCCGATGTCGGCTATGTCATCCCCAAAGAGGGCGCGCTGGCCTGGCTGGACTGCTGGGCGATGACCCGCGCGGCGCGCAATCGCGTGCTGGCGCAAAACTGGATCAATTACATGCTGGACCCCTGGGTCAGCGGCTTGTTGACTCAACGCCAGGGCTTGGCCAATACGCTGACGGCGTCCACCGATCTCACCCCGAATGCCAAAATTATCTGGCTGGAGCCGGTCGTCGATACCGCAGAGCGCGAAGCCCTATGGCAAAAAATCATTTCGGGCGACCGCCCGAGGAGCTTCTGAACCATGCGCTCGGGGCTCGGGGTCAAATTAGCGATTTTGATGGCGGCGATCGGGATTCTGGCCTCGGGGCTGACCGGTTACTACGCCTACTCGAAAAATCGCATCATGCTGGTCGATGCGGCGCAGCGTAACTTATTGACCTCGACCCAGTTACTGAACCGCCGGATGTCGAGCGCGTTGAATGAGTTTGCCGCCGATGCGCTGTTTATGGCCAACTTACCGGCGGCGGCAAAATCGGCGACGGGTGACGCCGGGGCCAAGACCCGGTTGTATTACGTGTTTAATGCCTTATTGGCCGCGCATCCAGAATACTTGCAACTGCGGCTGATTAGCGCGCGCCAACACGGTCTGGAACTGGTGCGGGTCGACCGTGACCAGCAAGGTTTAGTGCGTGTTCAGGGCCAGAGACTGCAAGAAAAGGGAACCTTCCCTTATGTCTTCGAAACCCTGCCCTTGGCCACGGGCCAGATCTATCTGTCGCGCATCAGTATCAATCATGAATATGGCGCGCACGCGGCCGAAGGGCAGCCGACACTGGTCATAGCCACCCCGGTGGTCGGCCCAAGCGGCACCTGCGCGGTCGTGGTGATCAACGTCGAGCTGGCCAGCCTTCTCAAAATGCTACAAGCCGACTTACCTAATCATTTCCAGCTTTATCTGGCCAATAACTGGGGCGACTTTCTGATTCACCCCGACCCCTCCCAGACCTTTGGCTTTGATCGTGGACGGCGCATCCTGATGCAGGATAGTTTCCCCGCCACGCAAGCGCTGTTTAATCACAGCAGCCCCAGTCTGGTGATCAATGGACTAGAGGATCCCGTCCAGGCCCGCGATCAAGTAGTGGCCTTTGTGCGCAAACCCTATGGCCAGCCCGAGCAAAAACAGTTTGTAGTCCTGGGTTTGGCGCAACCGCTCAGAGATGTACTGACCGGCGCCAATTCACTTGGCAAGAGCATTGTGCGCATCGTGCTAGCCTTCAGTATCATCTCCATCGCCCTGTCGATGCTGTTTTCACGCGCCCTGACCCAGCCGCTGAACATGCTGGCGCATGCCGCCACACGCTTTTCCAGCGAGCGCGCGCTCGAAGCGTTGCCGCTGGATCGTACCGATGAAATCGGCATCCTGGCGCGTTGCTTCGATCGCATGCGCAGCCAAATCAAAAGTCATATGGCCACCCAGTACGAAACTCAACAAAAACTGGCCTACCTGGCGCACCACGACCAACTCACCGGCTTACCGAATCGCATGCTGTTTTTCCAACGACTTGAACTGGCCATTGGCAACGCGCGGCTGCGCAATGAACACTTGGCGGTGCTATTCGTCGACCTCGATCATTTCAAGGAAATTAATGACCAGCTGGGTCATGTCATGGGCGACCAGGTATTACAGATGGTGGCGCAACGCTTGCAGAACATGGTGCGCGCCAGCGACACGGTGGCGCGTCTGGGGGGCGATGAATTCATCCTGCTGATGGAGGGAATTCCCGAGCCGAGCGCGCTGAACGCGATTATCGACAAGCTCGCAACCAGCTTGAACGCAGTCATGGCATTAGAACAACAGTCGGTACGAATTGGCGCCAGCATTGGCATCAGCCTGTTCCCGCAAGATGGCGATACCCCGGAGGCGCTGATTCATCACGCCGACCAGGCGATGTATCAGCGCAAATCCCAGGGCCGGCACATGGCCTGCTTCGATCAGCCCGGTTGACGCGTGCAACACGACGTATGCCGAATGCCAACCATGTTGGGATTCGCTTGCGCTCATCGCCAACCTACATATGTTTGCTTGAATCTGTGTAAAAATAGGCGATTCGCCCGACACCGACCGCTCCACCGTCCTCTGGAATACTCATGCTGATTGCTCACCTGCCGTTGCACGTACTCGTCCTCATTGCCGCCGCCGGCCTGTATGCCGGCATTCAAAACACGCTGGCGGGAGGGGGCTCGTTCATCACTTTCCCCGCGCTGCTGCTGGCGGGCCTCAACCCGCTGGCCGCCAATATGACCTCGACCATTGCCCTGTTTCCCAATCAAATGACGTCTGCCTTTGCCGGACGACGCTTGGCCGGCGGCGTCGGTTCGGTGTCGCTGCGCGGCTTGATGCTGGTCAGTCTGATTGGCGGGATACTGGGCGCATTGCTGCTGCTGTCGACCCCGGTCAGTATCTTTACCCGGCTGGTGCCTTGGCTCGTTCTGTTTGCCACCACGATGTTCGCCTGGGGCAGCTTCGGCCACAAGCCTAAGGCCGATGCCAAGACCCAGATACCGGGCAGTGTCATGTTGCTGGTTCAGGGTTTGATCGCGATTTATGGCGGCTATTTCGGCGGGGGGATTGGATTTCTCATGCTGGCGGCATTGACCATCGCCGGCCAACAGGTGCGTATGGCTGGCGCCACCAAGAACGCGCTCGCCATGGTGATGAACGCCTCGGCGGTTGCGATTTTCGCCTTCTCACCCTTGATCAACTGGGCGGCGGCAGTGGCGCTCGGCATCGGCGGCATCGGCGGCGCGGTGGTCGGCTCCTGGCTGATGCACCGGCTGCCGGAGCGTCAACTGCGCGGCTTTGTGGTCTTGGTCGGCGGGCTATTGACCGTATGGTTGTTCGTGCGCGGCTAAGGCCCCCCTACCGCACCTCGCGCATGTCGTCGCGGCTGATCTGCAACTTGATGCGCGTGCCGCTCGCCAGTAAATCGCTGGCGTTGCGGTTGATGCGATCCACAATCAAGGTCGCGCCGCCGCTCTCCACCTGATAGCGCACCACGTTGCCCAGCAACTGACGCTGACGGATGGTGGCGTTCAGGGTGTTGCGACTGTCGCTATCGCTGGCCAGCACGTGAATCGCCTCGGGGCGAATCGCCAAATGGCCATTGATTTCCAGGTTAAACAGCGCGGCGCTCTGTTGTGGATTCAACAGGTTATAGTTCCCCATGAAGCGCGCGACAAACTCGGTGGCCGGTTGGGTGTACACGATCTCAGCCGCCCCCTCCTGCTCCACCTTGCCCTGATTCATGACAAAAATCCGATCCGACAGGGTCAGCGCTTCTTCTTGGTCATGCGTCACAAAAATCGTGGTCAGGCCAAGCCGGCGCTGAATCTCGCGAATCTGGTCGCGCAAACTCTTGCGGATGCGCGCATCCAGCGCGGATAACGGCTCATCCAGCAGCAAAAAACGCGGCTCGACCACCAGGGCGCGCGCCAAGGCGACACGCTGGCGCTGCCCGCCGGACAGTTGATTCGGGTAATGCCCCTCCTTGCCGTCCAGCTCGACCAGACGGATCACATCGGCCACTTTGCGCGCAATATCTTCATTCGAGCGCTTCTGCATCTTCAGGCCGAATGCAATATTCTGCTGTGCATTCATATTGGGAAATAAGGCATAGCTCTGGAATACCATGCCGATGCCGCGCTTTTGTGCCGGGGTATGGGTGAGGTCATGCTCGCCGACACGGATACTGCCGGCGTTCGGGGTTTCAAACCCGGCAATCATCCGCAACACCGTGGTCTTGCCGCAGCCCGATGGGCCCAGCAGGGTGACAAACTCACCGGCCTCTAACTTCATATTGAAGTCGTGCACCACCGTGTGTTTGCCGTATTGTTTATTCAGATGTGCGATTTCGAGAAATGCCATGATTTGGTTTCCGTCTCAGTGCGCGTCGGCGGCACTGGCCGACAAAGCTTTATTGTTGCGCGCCACGACCTGCAACAGGCCCATGGCCGCCCAGGTCACCAGGAAGGCGATAATCGCCAGCGCCGCCGGCTCATAGGCGCGATTGGCGCCGATCAGCTGCAAGTAAGGTCCAAAGGCCGGCCGCGCCAGCAAGCTGGCCAGGGTGAACTCGCCAATCACAATGGCGAAGGTCAGAAAGGCCCCGGACAGAATCGAGGTTTTCAAATTAGGGAAGATCACTTTGAAGATAATCGTGCTCCATCCGCTGCCCAGACTCTGCGCCGCTTCGGTCAGGGTCAGAACATCCATGGCCCCCAGTCCGGTATCCACCGAACGATACAAATAGGGCAGCGCCAGGGTGACATAACCGCACACCAGCAACAGATCGGTGCCATGGGTATTGCCGGTCAGCGGTAGCCAGGCGTTGCTGCCATACATGCGCAAGTAACCAAAGACAATCACAATCGCTGGAATCACCAGCGGTAACAAAGTAATAAACTCAATGATCGGGCGCAGCCGCGGCAATTTCAGCCGTACCCAGTAGGCGGTCGGTACCACCAGTAAAATTCCGAACACAATCGTCAACAGGGCCATTACGGTCGAATAGGCGAAGCTTTGCTGAAATCCGGAATCACCCAATACCACCCGGTACGCGGCGAAGCTATAGCCTTCGCGCCGCATTTTCAGACTGAATACAAAAGTGGCGATCAACGGTAACAAGAAATAGCTGGCGCCCAACAACATGGCCAGCCAAGCGCCAACGCGCGATGAGCCCGATTTCATGCGCGCCCCCTTTCTGCCCGGGTTCTGAGCCAGATATAGCCCGCATTCGATAGCCCGGTCACCAGCACCATCCCCAAGGCCAGGGCATAGCCCAGGTTCGGGTCATGCAGCACATCGCCGCGAATTTGCGCATACAGCAGAATGGTGACGATATTCAGCGAGCTGCCGGTCAGAGCATATGCCGTCGCCACCGCGCCGAAGGCATTGGCAAACAGCAATAGCGCCGCGCCCATGATGCTCGGCCACAGCACCGGTAGCGCCACATAGCGCCAATAGGCGAAACTCGAAGCCCCCAAGCTCTCGCACGCCTCGCGCCATTCGGTTTTCAAGCCGTCGATCGCCGGCGCGATAATCAGCACCATCAAGGGAATCTGAAAATACAGATAGGTCAGGGTCAGGCCGGCAAAGCTTAAAATACTGAAGCCACTGGCATACAGGTCGACGTCAAAAAATTTATGCAATAGCACGGTCACCAAGCCCATGCGCCCCAAAGTCGACAAGAACGCGAACGCTAGCGGTACACCGGCAAAATTTGAAGCCACGCCGGAGAATGTCGCCAAGGTCGGGCGAATCCACTGGGGCAAACCGCCACGAATCGCGGCCAGCGCCAGCATCAGTCCGATCAGTGAGCCCAGCAGCGCCGAGGCGGCACTGACATACAGACTGATACGGTAAGCATCCAGCACATTCGGCTCGAATAAGTGCGCCAGATTACTAAAGGTAAAATGCCCCGCCGCATCCTGAAACGCGCCAATCAGCAAATACCCGGTCGGCAGCAACAGAAACAGCATGGCAAATAGCAAAAACGGCAACACGCCCAACCAGCTCAGCGCCGACCCGCGCAGCCTGCTGCGACGCGCCCCACATGGAGCCGGAACCGCCAAAGCGTCAGAAGAAACAGTCATAAGTACTCTCGCCAAAAATGAAACACGGGCGGCAGCCCGTGTTCGTTTGATCGCGTCGCCGGGAATTCTTGGGCGCGTAGGTTGGCGGTGAGCAACGCGAACCCCAACATTGCCCGCGTTAACCAGAGGTCTCGTTGGGGTTCACCTTCGGTTCACCCGCCAACCTACCCATCACTTGACGCTACTGCCGACCGTGGCATCCCACTGCTTGGAAATCTGAGCCTTATAGGTCTCTTGCTGCGCAACCGTCGGGAACACCGCTTTTTTATACGCGGCGGCATCCGGCAATTTGTTCAGCAACTGGGCCGGAATTTGATGGTGCGCGGACAGATCCTGGAAGCGGATCGGATGGCAATAGCCCTTCAGCCAAGCCAACTGACCTTCGTTCGAGTACAGATATTCCATCCACAGCTTGGCGGCGCTCGGGTGCGGCGCGTACGCGCTGATCCCCTGGGTGTAAACCCCCGCGACCACGCCGCTCTTCGGAATAATCACCGCCACCTTGGGGTTGCCCTGCAGGGTGTCGCGATCCGCCAGCGCGTTATAGTCCCAACGCACGATAATCGGCGTGGTGCCCTGCGCCAGCGATGCCGCTTTGCCGATCACCGGCACAAAATTGCCGCTCTTGTTCAGTTGCGCGAAATACTGCAAACCGGCATCGCCCGCCTTGTTCACATCGCCCCTGGCGCGTGACAGCCCGGCGGCGAAGACCCCTTGAATCGCTTGGTTGGCCGCGCGCGGATCACCGGCCAAAGCCACGGCATTGCGATACTCCGGTTTCAGCAAGTCAGACCAGTCGCTCGGCAGCTTGCTGACCAGGTCCTGATTGACCTCCAGCGCCAACACCCCGTAGTAATCGCCATACCAGTAACCGTCTTTGTCCTTGAGCGCAGCTGGAATGGTGTTCCATGTGGCCACCTTGTACGGCTGCAGCAGACCGGCGGCCTTGGCTTGCGCGCCAAACGACAAACCGACGTCGATCACGTCGGGAGATTGCGGTCCTTTATTATCGCGATTGGCTTTGATGGCTTCGAGCTCGTCGCCCGAGCCCGCATCCGGATTCAACTCATTCACTTTGATGCCGTATTTGGCTTCAAACCCGGCGATCACATTGCCATAACCACACCAATCATGCGGTAAGGCAATCACGGTCAGTTGTCCCTCGCTCTTGGCGGACTTGATCAGGCTATCCAGGTTCTGGGCCATCGCTGCGCCAGCCACCAGAGGCAATGCGCCGATCACGGCGCGGGCAATCATTTTTTGCATGTTCCCATCCTCGAGACGATCAATTGGTATTGTCTGAAGAGAATAGAACGCCACCATGACATTTGAATGACAGATTCACGACGAAGTCATGACGCTTGGGTTTCAGATCGAATCGTGCGTGTATAGACCATCAGAAGGGGTAAAACAGAACGCCGTAGCGGGAGCTACGGCGTTGAGGAACCAATCAGACCAGCAAGGATATCAGCGTGCCAACCGTCAAGGCGGCCACCATGATGCGCCCCGCATTGTAGTACTCGTCGGGCTTCTCAGCCTTCTTCTGCTCCGGCGGCACTAAACCGACGGCGCCATAGGCAAACGACTTGACCGGCGATGAGGTTTCTTTGCCACTACCGTCCTTATCGCTAGCGTCACTCCCCGCCGTCGCGGCATCCTTGGGCGCGGCGGCCTGTGCTTGCGCGCCGGCAGATGGCGTAGCGGCGGCTGGCGTGTCTTCTTTAGACGCCGCGGCTGCCTGCTTGCCGTCTTGCGACAACTCGACTTTGGTGCTGGGCTCGACAGCGTCATCCGCCGCGCCGTTATTGGATCCAGACGCGGGAGGTGTGGATGTGCGGGCGACAGCCGTGCGATCCAACGACGGATCGTACGCGGGATTGCTTGCGCTATTAATCTCCATAGAACCCCCTCTCTGTGCGAGTCTTGTTCATTTTACAAGAAAATTATCGACCAACCAGGGAAATTCTTAAGTTTATTTGTACGAAGCCATCAAAATCAGCCGCTTCCTTCGACAGATATTGCCGCATTCAGTAGAACCCGCGTTGCAAGCAGGGATTGCGAGGACCTATCATTGCGGCCTGAAGCTTTCCGGAAGCACCATCACCACGGCGCGGCTACAGTGTAATCTGCTAAGCTGCCTTATATCAGAATGCATATTGTTACCCATATAGGCCCAGAATTTCATGAGCACACCCGACAGTGACGGCATCCGGCCCGATGTGCCGGTTTCAGCGCGCATCCGTGCCCGGCTGCAAGCCGCGGACAAACGTTTTCACGCCAATGACAACATCGCTGACTTTATTCAGGATGGAGAATTGGACGCATTGCAGAGCGAAGTGCAGCAACACATGCAGGCGCTGCTCTCCAGCCTGGTCATTGATACCGAGAATGACCATAACTCGCTGGAAACCGCCAAGCGCGTGGCCAAAATGTATGTCCGTGAAGTTTTTCGTGGCCGCTACGTGGCGATGCCCGCTAGTACCGAATTCCCCAATGTCGAACAGCTGAACGAGCTGATGATTGTTGGACCGATTACGGTGCGCAGCGCATGTTCACACCACCTGTGCCCGATCATGGGCAAAGTTTGGGTAGGCGTCATGCCTAATGAACATTCCAACTTGATTGGCTTATCGAAATACGCGCGCCTGATCGAATGGGTGATGTCCCGGCCACAGATCCAGGAAGAAGCGGTATCGCAAATGGCTGAGCTGCTGATGAAAAAGCTGCAACCCGACGGGCTGGCGATTGTGATGGAAGCTGATCATTTCTGCATGCACTGGCGTGGCGTCAAAGACAGTCAAAGCAAAATGATTAACAGCGTAATGCGCGGTTCGTTCCTGCGCGACGCCAACTTGCGCCGCGAGTTTCTGTCGTTGATCAATCCAAGGGGATAATTATGCTGGTCCGTTTGATTTACGCCAGTCGCTCGCCGCAAGCGATAAGCAATAAGCTGGTGGAAAGTATTCTATCGGCGTCACAGGTCAACAATCCGGACAGCGGCATCACCGGTCTGTTGTGCTACAGCCAGCAGGTCTTTGTCCAGGCAATCGAAGGTGGTCGCGACGAGGTTAATCAGTTATTTCAGCGACTGGCCAAAGACCCACGCCATACCGATGTCACCTTGCTGCAGTACCAGGAAATCACCCAACGGCGCTATGCCAACTGGTCAATGGCGCGGGTGGCGCTCGATAAGCTCAACATGTCACTGTTGCTGCGCTACTCCTCAGCGCCCTCCCTGGACCCATTCAGGCTGAGCGGAGAAAGCACCGCGCTACTACTTGAAGACCTAGCCGATTCCGGCGCCTTGGGCACCCGTGGCTAAACCAGACACGGCAGGCCGCGAGGCCCGCCGAAAATGGTTGATTCTGTTCGAACTCAAGACAGACGCAGTGCGAGTTGCGCCACGCGCTGCCCCAACAGGCGCGCGGTTTCAAGGTCACCGGCGCGCGGCGCCTCATCGGGCGACGCATCCGATGGAGAAATCGCCAACGCACCAGCAAACCCCGCGGTCCAGTTGACGTCCGCCGGGCCATGCGCTTTGGTGTTCGACGGCATCAAACCAGTGCCAACCCAGATCTGACCATGCTGCTGCGACAGGGTAAACAGATAATTGATGGTGCTGCCCTTATCTCCATTCACCGACGCCGAGTTGGTAAAGCCCGCGGCCAGTTTGTCCTTCCACTGTTGAGAGAACCACGGCTTGGAAGAGGCATCGGCAAACTTCTTGAACTGCCAGGCCGGCCCCCCCATATAGGTTGGTGAACCGTAAATAATCGCGTTAGCTTTAGTCAGGGCGTCCAGGGCGCCATCGGCTAAATTGCCCTCGGCATCAATGGGGTATACCCGGACATCGACACCATTCACCCCGGCCGCGCCAGCACGAACGGCTTCGGCCTGTTTGGCGGTATGGCCATAACCGCTGAAAAACACAATGGCAACTGTAGTCATCTGACAACTCCTTATGTGGGTCGATCGAGACAGCGATTGAGATCTTTACAGCCTATCCTGGGCGGATTGTTTGTTTATAGACTATCAGTATGATATTTGTATAACGAGCCGCGGCACCAAATCTTGCCGCCGCTGAAAATAACCCGTTCAGAGGATCCCTTGCATGCAAACGACCGCCCCGGCCGCGCTCTATCTGGACGATCTACATGTGGGCCAGACGTTCTCCAGCGCCAGCTACGCCCTTGACGCCACGGCCATCAAAGCTTTCGCCGCCCAATTTGACCCACAGCCATTTCATTTGGATGAGATTGCGGCTCAAGACACTTTATTTTCCGGTTTGGCCGCCAGTGGCTGGCATACCGCGGCGATTACCATGCGCTTGATGGTTCTTGGGGGCTTGCCTATTTCCGGCGGGATTATCGGCGCTGGAGCCGAAATCAGTTGGCCGCGCCCCACGCGCCCGGGGGATATTCTTCAGGTCGACAGCGAGGTATTAGCGCTCACGCCGTCACGTTCACGCCCCGAGCGCGGCATTGCCACGCTGCGTAGCATCACGCGTAATCAGCGGGGTGAAACCGTACAGATTCTCACATCCAAATTAGCCATGCCGCGCAAAACCGATCAGGTGTAGTACCGAGACAAGCACTGTTCGGGAAGTCGAATCGCGACGCCCTATGCAATTCGGCAACCCGAACAGCTCATTTAGTGAAATTATTTTATAATATTAAATATCAACAACTTAAACCACAATAAAACCTGCCTCAACCTGGCACGAACCGTGCTCTACTCTAAGCCTGACGGCAAAACCATAAGATGGGACGCATGCCCTTCATCCCCGAAGCGGCAACGGAGATCCCCACGGCGCCGTCCAGCACCCACACTACACAGATAAGCCGAACTCCGTCGGATGCCCATCCGCACGGGGTAAGCCGTGCGCCACAACCGCATGTCGGCCAGAAAATGGAGATTGAATGAAAACCAACAGAATCACTCTATGGGTCGTCTTGGCGCTCCTATTGGGTATCGCGGTCGGTTACGCTTGTCATACCTCACTGGATGCCAAAACCGCAAAAGGCGTCAGCGACAATTTCTCACTGCTGACAGATATTTTCTTACGCATGATTAAAATGATCATCGGCCCGCTGATCTTTGCAACCTTGGTACACGGTATTGCCAGCAGCGATTCCAAGTCGGTGGGACGGGTAGGCCTGAAAGCCATGGCCTGGTTCATGGCCGCTTCGCTGGTTTCACTGTTTCTTGGCCTGCTGTTCGTCAACGTACTGCAACCTGGCGTCGGCTACACCCTGCCGTCAGCCGCGACCGCTAACGCCGCGACCATCAAGACCAATGCGCTCAACCTGAAAGACTTCATTGCTCACATGTTCCCGAAAAGCTTCTTCGAGGCCATGAGTAATAACGAAGTGCTGCAGATTGTCGTGTTCTCGCTATTCTTTGGCTTTGCCATCAATAACATCAAGGACAAGGTCCCGCACGCGCTGATCAATACCTTGGGCGATATCTCGCGCGCCATGCTCAAAGTCACCGCCATTGTGATGTGCTTTGCACCGTTTGGGGTGTTTGGCGCGGTCGCTTCAACCATTACCGTGGATGGCCTGGGTGTACTGACGGTGTATGCCCGCTTCCTGGGCTGCTTCATCCTGGCAACCATGACGCTATGGGCGTTGCTGGTTGGCGCTGGCTACTTCTTCCTGGGACGCGCGGTATTCGCATTGTTGAAAAGCATGCGCGCGCCGTTCCTGCTGGGTTTCGCCACGGCCAGTTCTGAAGCCGCTTATCCGAAGGTCTTGGAACAGCTGGAAAAATTTGGCGTCAGCGAAAAAATCGCGGGCTTTGTGCTGCCGCTGGGTTATTCGTTCAACCTCGACGGCTCGATCATGTATTCGTCGTTTGCCGCCTTGTTTATCGCCCAGGTTTATAACATTCCGATGTCGCTGGGTGACCAGATCACCATGTTGCTGGTGCTGCTGGTAACCAGCAAGGGTATCGCCGGCGTACCGCGCGCGGCGCTGGTTGTGGTTGCGGCGGTCCTGCCGATGTTCCATCTGCCGGAAGCGGGTGTGCTGCTGCTGCTGGGCATCGACCACTTCATGGATATGTTCCGTACCGCGACCAATGTGATCGGCAATGCCATCGCCACCACAGTCGTCGCACAATCCGAAAAAGCCATTTCAGCGCCGCAAGACGAAGCGCTGATCGCAGTGGCCAGTCAAGAAGCCTAAACGGCAACCCCCTCTAGGTACAATGCCCAGAGGGGGTTTGCCATTCAACAGTAAAGCCGTTATTGTTGCCCCACCCTTCCCGCCTATTTTCTATTACTCGTCATGTTCAAGCGCGGTTCTCTGCTGGGCCCAATCCGATTCTTGGTTCTGACCCTTATATGGGTCGCCGCCAGCAGCATTGCCGTATACAACGCCAGCGTCTCTACTTCACTCGCCGAACTTGCCAGCGGGGCGGATCAACGGTTGGAACTTTACGCCGCGAGTTTGGATAGTGAACTCGCGCAGTTTTCACGACTACCCGGCATCCTTGGCCTGGCGCCAACCATCGACACGCTATTGTTTCAACCCAACAATCGGGCGCGGCAGCAGTCAGCTAATCGCTACCTGGAAATCCTGGCCAAACGCACTGGCGCGCGCGTGATCTATATTCTCGATCAGCGCGGCACCGTGATCGCCACCAGTAACTGGCGACAAGCGGATAGTTATCTCGGCGAAAGCGATGCGTTTCGCCCCTATTTCCAAGAGGCGATTCATGGCCATCCGAGCCGCTTCTTCGGTATCGGCACCACCCAGAGCGAGCCCGGCTATTATCTTTCCGAAGCGCTGTTGCATGGCTCGACCCCGGTCGGCGTCGCCGTGGTTAAAATCAGTCTGGCCGGGTTGGAACACACCTGGGCCGCCAGCCGGGCTCAGGTTTGGATCAGTGACGCCAACCACGTCATCATTTTGTCGTCGCGTCCCGAATGGAAATTCGCCACGCTGGGCGCTCTGAGCCCACTAGCAGAGCGTCAATTCGAGCAAAGCCGGCAGTACAATCGACTGACATTGCATCCGTTAAATCTGCTCACAGTACAAACGCTGGATAATAGCGCGCGCATCGTGCGCTGGACTCCAAAGCTCGACAGGTTCCTAGCCAAGACCCGGCGCTTACCGGGCAGCCGGTGGCAACTGACCTTGCTGATCGGGCTCAGCTCGATGTACAACCTGGCGTTCATCCGCGCGGCGCTCGCCGGGGTGCTATGCGCATTACTGCTGACCGGCTTGTTTCTACTCAATGAACGCCGTCGCCGTATCCGCGATCAACTGGTGGCGCGTCATGCGCTGGCGCAGGCTTACGTAGAACTAGAGCATAAAGTCGCGGAACGAACCGCGGATCTCTCGCAAGCTAACCTGCAACTACAAGACCAGATCGCTGAGCGTGTGCGCGCGCAACACCATCTACAACAAACTCAAAGCGAGCTGCTGCAAGCCGGAAAACTTGCGGTTATTGGTCAATTGTCGACGCAAATCGCGCATCAGCTTAATCAGCCCCTGGCCGCGCTACGCACGCTGTCGGGCAATGCCATCAAATATATGGCGCGCGGCAATCTGGCCACCGCCAGCAGCAACCTGGAAACCATTGGCCAGTTAGTCGAGCGCATGGGAAAGATCACCGGTTCATTACGCGCGTTTGCCCGTAAATCGACGGATGGCGCGGCCAACGCCCATCTGGGGCGGACATTGGATAGCGCGCTATTTTTAATGGAGCAACGCATCCTCCAGAGCCATGCGCGTATCGTGCGCGTCAGCGCCGATGAAAACCTTGTGGTACGCTGCGACCCCAACCTGCTGGAGCAAGTCTTGGTCAATCTACTGGCCAATGCACTGGATGCGCAGCAGGAACTACCAGAGACCGTGATCGAGATCCACTGTGTAGAGCGCGCGCACGACATCATGCTTGCGCTGCGCGACCATGGCCCGGGACTCTCCGCCGCCAGCCTCGAACATTTATTTGAGCCCTTTTTCACCACCAAGCCGGCGGATGCCGGACTAGGCCTGGGATTGGTACTATCACTCAGCATTATCAATGCCGCGGGCGGTACACTCACGGCAGACAACCACCCCGAGGGTGGCGCCTTATTTTGTTTGACCCTACCGGAAGCCAACAAGGAGGCCACCGATGTCTGATGGTTTGACGGTACTGATCGTAGAAGACGACCCCAATGTTCGTCTGGGTTGCCAGCAAGCGTTCGAGCTGGAAAACATCCCAGTGATTGCGGTGGACTCAGCCGAAGAAGCGGCGCAATGGGCGGTGCCGGGGTTTGCCGGCGTGGTGGTCTCCGATATTCGCCTGCCAGGCAGTGACGGCATGGCCTTGCTGAATCTACTGCGCGCGCGCGATAGCGCGCTGCCGGTGATCTTGATCACCGGGCACGGCGATGTCGGGCTGGCAGTGCAGGCGATGAAAAGCGGCGCCTACGATTTTATCGAAAAGCCATTTTCATCCGAGCGCCTGGTGGAAGTCGCGCGCCGCGCGCTGGAGCAACGCAGGCTGGCGCTTGAAGTGGTTAAATTGCGCCAACAGTTGCAGAACAAAGTCAGCCTGGAATCGCGTCTGATTGGTCAATCGCCCGCGATTCTACGCATCCGCGCATTGATTGCCGATCTAGCCGACACCTCGGCCAATGTGCTGATTCACGGTGAAACCGGCACCGGCAAAGAATTGGTGGCGCGCTGCCTGCATGAAGCCAGCTCGCGCCACGCGCAACCGTTTGTCGCGCTCAACTGCGGCGGGCTAAGTGAAAGCCTGTTCGACAGCGAAGTCTTCGGGCACGAGGCCTATGCCTTTACCGGCGCGCAAAAGCGACGGATCGGCAAAATCGAGCACGCGGCCAGCGGCACCCTGTTTTTTGATGAAATCGAAAGCATGCCGCTGCCGCAGCAGGTCAAACTGCTGCGCGTATTACAGGAGCGCACACTGGAGCGACTGGGGTCCAACACCCCGATTCCGATCGACTGCCGAATCATCGCCGCCAGCAAAGCCAATCTCAAGCTTCTGGGAGACAGCGGCCAGTTTCGCGCCGACCTGTATTACCGCTTGAATGTGGTCAGCCTGGAGCTACCGCCACTGCGCGCGCGACGCGAGGATATTGCGCAACTGTTTGAGCATTTTCTGCTGCAAGCCGCCGCGCGTCACAACCGCGTGGCGCCAACCCTCAGCGAGGAAGAACAAGCGGCGCTAGTGGCCCACGACTGGCCCGGTAATGTACGCGAACTGCGCAATGTGGCCGAGCGCTTCGCCTTGGGCGTACACAGCCCACTTCAGCAGGATGCGCCGGAAAGCGAGACACCCTCGTTAGCCCAGAGCGTTGAAGACTTCGAGCGCGTACTGATTGCCGAAGCGCTACGACGGCACGACGGCAATCTCAGCCGCGCCAGCGTGGCGTTGAAAACCGCTAAAACCACGCTATTCGACAAAATCAAGAAGTACCAGCTATGAAACCGCCCGCCGCGCCCAGCCCCCTTCCCCAACACGCGCTCTACGCCGCCATCGCCACCGTGGTCGCCGGCATCCCGCCGGGGCGCGTGATGAGCTATGGCGCGGTGGCGCGCGCGGCCGGCTTTCCACATCATGCGCGCATGGTCGCCCGCGCGCTGGCGCAATCGCCGCAAGCGCTACCCTGGTTTCGTGTCGTGAACCATCAAGGCGGAATCTCGCCACGCGGACTCAATGGAGAGGATGACTTGCAGCGTTTACTGCTCGAAGAGGAAGGACTGGAGTTCGATGCGCGCGGACGGATCAACATGGCTCGCTCAAGCTGGCAACCCGATGAGCAAACCCCGCCGCGCCGCGCTTAAAAATGTCGGCTGTAGCGCAAGCTGACAATCTCCGCGCCCGGGTTCGGTTGCTTGAGCCCTCCATTAGAAAAATGGGTCAAGTTCAAGCTGATCTCATTGGCCCCCACTTGATAGCCTACGCCGATACGATCCTCAAACTGTGCGTGGGTGTCCAGATTGTAGTCGTAACGCCATTGAGTATTTGTCAGGTAAGCCACCCCGACGCCTCCCTCAATGAACCAGCCATGCGCGGGCTTTGCCTGATATCTCAGCACCGGAGACACCATCACGCGCCATGAATTTTCGCCATGCGAATGGGTATAACCAAGAGCGGTGTCCAAACGCGTACTGAACGCACCGTCGCGCCACTGCCACGGTAACTGCCATCCCACGCCAGCCTCGACATCGTCGATCCAGTGAGCGCCATTGGGGTGAATCAGATCCCCGCCTTGCAGATAAACCAGATCCGCCGCCCACGCCCCCCGGGCATAGAGCATCAAGACCAACACCCCCGCCAGACTCGCCGTTTTGCGCCGCATCATCGCCCCCTTTTTGTGCTTATTGGGCCAGAAGTCGTGAACACACTCCGCACGTCCGCCGCGCAGCTTGTTTTTAAAATATAAGATTAATTTTCGGCGGCTGCCAAGGCGGGACATCAAGTTAGGCTAAGGGCCCTCAGAACAACACCCGCGAGCGCGGGTGTTGTTAGCCAGCAGTTTCTCGAGAGCTTAACGCGCGCGCTCTAATACCCGGCGGCTCACGTCCAGGGTCACCTGGGCGCGCTCGCCGAGCGCGCCCATACCATGCGCGGCCAACTGCTCAACCAAGGCGGGAATCGTTGAGCCATCCAGGCCATAGTCCGATAGGCGGGTTGGCAGCCCCATGCGCTCGAAGAACGCCCGAGTCGCGGCAATCGCGCCATCAATGCGAGCTTCTTCATCGCCCTCGCGGATATCCCAGACTCGGTCGGCGAATTGCAACAACTTGTCATGTTTCTCGACACGCCGCTCTTCCAGCATTGCCGGCAGCACAATCGCCAAGGTCTGACCATGATCCAGACCGTGCATGGCGGTCAATTCATGACCCAGCATATGCGTGGACCAATCCTGTGGAACCCCTGAGCCGATCAAGCCATTGAGCGCCATCGTCGCGCTCCACATCACATTCGCGCGCACCGCGTAATTCTCGGGCTCAAGCAACAGCTTCGGCCCCTCTTCGATCAAGGTCAGCAGCAAACCTTCGGCGAAGCGATCCTGCACCTTGGCATCCACCGGGTAGGTCAGATACTGTTCGGCAATGTGCACAAAGGCATCAACCACGCCATTGGCGGTCTGCTTGGTGGGCAAGCTATAGCACACAGTGGGGTCCAGTACCGAAAAGCGCGGTTGCACATGCGGCGTTTTAAAAGCCAGTTTTTCACCACTGGACTTGCGACTGATCACCGCGCCGCAATTCATCTCCGAACCAGTGGCGGGCAGGGTCAGTACACAGCCCAGCGCTACCGCGTCCTGAATCCCAGCGCCATGTTGTTGCACGAAATCCCAGGCTTCACCCGGGAAGCGAAGCGCCGCGGCGATAAACTTAGTGCCGTCGATCACCGACCCGCCCCCCAGAGCCAGCAAGAAATCGATGTTGTGCTGGCGCGCCAAAACCAGCGCTTCGGACAAGGTTTCATAGGTCGGATTGGGTTCGATGCCGCCGAACTCCCAAAAAGCGCGCCCGGCCAAGGCTTGGCGCACCTGCGACAACACGCCATTTTTTGTCACACTGCCGCCGCCATAGGTCACCAGAATACGGGCCTCGGCGGGGATTTCCCGGCTAATGGCGGCAATCTGCTTGGCGCCAAACAGAATACGTGTCGGGTTATGGAATTCAAAATTATTCATGGTTCTGCTTTCTACATGGCTCGACGTCGCGCGGGGTCAATACCTCACGCGCGCCTCGATAGGATTTAAAGCTCTTTGAGCTGCGGGTATTTGGATTGGGGCTAATGTAAGGGAAAATTACCCAACAATGTAGTGGTAGAATCATGTTTCATTCGCAACTGTTGGTTGTCTATCTTCGCTGGAGTTCTCCCCCTATGGATAAGTTAAGCGCTATCGCAACCTTCGCCCGAGTTGCCGAATTAGGTAGCTTCAACCAGGCAGCCATCACGCGTGGCACCACGCCTCAAGCTGTCAGCAAAACCATTCGCCATCTAGAACAGCACCTGGGAATGCGCTTATTTCACCGCAGCACGCGCAAAATCAGCCTGACTGAAGATGGAAAACGCTTTCTCGAATCGGTCAAACCCAGCCTGGAAGGCATGCTGGGCGCGCTGACCAAGGCACGCCAGTCGGCGGAAGGCGATCAAGGATTAATTCGTATCAGTTCGGCGCGCTGTATTGGCAGCAGAGTGCTATTGCCATTGATTGCCGAGTTTCAGCGTCGCCACCCCATGGTTGAAGTTGAGCTGATTCTGGATGATCGGATTACCGATATTGTGACGGAACGGATTGACCTGGGCTTTCGCGCAGGCCAGGAACCCGAGGGGCAACTGATTGCCCGCCGCTTATTTCCTATCCTGCAAATTGTCTGCGCCACACCGGATTACCTACAGCGCTGCGGCACACCCTACAACATCGCACAGTTGGCGCAGCATCGCGCGGTGGGCTATCGCCATCCGAGCACCGGGCGCCTGCTGCCGTGGGAATTTAATGTTGATGGCGAATACGTATTTCAGGATATGCATACAGCATTCTGCTGTAACGATTCAGACGCCGAACTCGCAGCGGTGCTCGCCGGCATCGGTATCGGCCTGGTGGACAGCATCAGTGCTTCGGAATTATTGCGTAGTGGGCAACTGGTGGCGCTACTGAGCAGCTACGTCAGCGACCGCCTGGGACTGTATCTGTATTACCCGCAGCGCGCCGATATGCCAAGCCGGGTGCGCAATTTCATCGACTTCGCGGTCGAGTCTCTGCGGGGGTGCCAGCGCTTTTTTGTCGACGCGGCCGAACTGAACACACAGAGGGACTCGCCGCTCATACCGTTTACTTAACAAGGTGAGCAGCAATGACGTCCCAGTTCGCACAGGAGAACTTGGCTGGGGGTGCTTGGCGACGCCTTGCGCGGCGCGAAGGAGCCAAGAGCCCCCAGCCGAGCTCCCCGGGCGATCGGAGAAGGCTGTCGTTAAGATAATGAGACCGCGCCGTTCACTTTGTGAAGTGAACGGCATTTAGGGCTAGCCACCGCTTTTTTTGACGACCCAACCCTGCTGTTGCAACAACGGTAACAGCTGCGCCACATGGTCGCCTTGAATTTCGATCACGCCATCCTTGAGTGTCCCGCCCGAGCTACAACGTTGACGCAAGGTCTTGGCCAGTTGCGCCAAGGGTTCTCCCGCCAACGGCACCCCGCTGATCACTGTCACTCCCTTGCCCTTGCGACCCTTGGTTTCACAACGCAGCCGCACAATGCCATCCCCCGCCCGCACGCTCTGCTGGGTTGCGCACACACAGTCCGCCTGCGGCTGACGGCACACAGGACACATGCGGCCATGTTCGGTGGAATACACCAGGCCGCCAGTTTGCTGACTCGATTTCATGAATAACCTTGATCTGGCATTGAACGCCGGAGCATAGCGGGAGGGGAGCCCTCTGAACAAGCGATTTACACCGGAGAAGGTCATAGCGTCTTCTACTTTCAGCGCGCCATTTAAGCCGAATCAGTAGTTTTTAACTATTTCTTGATTTGCATCGATGGCGCATGACATAGGCTTAATATATTCTTATCGGACAAATTATTCAGCCAGAGCTCAATTGAGCATGATAGTCATTTACACAACGAATAGTCTTTAAGCGGCACCATACAAGGGAGAGAGAACGCTATTACTAGCGTTCCTAACAACACGATGCGCAGATATTCAGACTGGCCAATTTGGCTACGCTTGACGGGGGCGATCTGGCTATGCCTGATCGTGGCATGGGGCGCCATGATAGCCTGGGAAACACAGGTCAGTCGTGATATTGCGATCGACCAGGCCAAGGATATGGCACATAGCATCAATGAAATGACGCTGGCGGGTCTGACCGGCATGATGATCACGGGCACAGTCGGCCAGCGCAACGTGTTTCTGGATCAAATTAAGGAACTGTCAGCGGTGCGCGACCTGCGGGTGGTGCGCGGCGCGGCGGTAGTTAAACAGTTCGGGCCGGGCGCTGGCGCCGAAGCCCAACCTCAGGATGAGATTGAGCGCGCGGCTTTGGCCGATGGCAAGCCACGGATTGAAATTCAATCCACGCCTGAGCTGGGCGAGCATTTACGCGTGGTTTATCCGGCACTGGCCTCCACGCACTATCTCGGCAAAAACTGCATGGGTTGCCACATGGTAAGCCAGGGAACACCACTGGGCCTGGTCAGCATGCGCATCTCGCTGGCCAAAACCTATGAGTCTGTGGATAACTTTAGAAATCAATGCATTCTGTTTGCCTTCCTGATTTCGCTTCCGCTGATACTGGTTGTGTTTTGGTTTATCCGTCGCTTTGTCTCGCGCCCGTTGATGTCGATGGAACATGGTTTGGCGGAAATCGCCAAGGGTGAGGGCGATCTGACGCGCCGTCTGGATGCGAGCCACCTGGATGAAATTGGCCGCACCGCGCAACGCTTTAACCAGATGCTGGGCACCATCGCTGATCTTGTGCGCCAAGTTAGTACCTCGGCTGCGGCAGTTTCAACCTCGGCGCATTCATTGTCGCTCACTGCGGGAAACCTCAGCACCGGTTCGCGTCAGCAAACCGGACAGTCGAATAAAGCCGCGGGCGCTGTGGTTGAACTGGCGGGGCATATCAGCGAGATCGTGGAGAGCGCTGAACATGTGCACCAGCGTTCGGATCAAAGCCTGGAGCGTACCGAGCAAGGCCGCGCCAGTTTGGGTGAGTTGCAAAAAGATTTAGATCAAGTTGGAAGCGCCGTGCGGGTTATGGCGCAAGCTGAGAGCGAGCTGATGGCTTCAACCGCCGCGATTACCGATATGACACGCCAGGTACGCGAAATCGCCGACCAAACCAACCTGCTGGCATTGAATGCATCGATCGAAGCGGCGCGCGCGGGTGAAAACGGTCGTGGATTTGCCGTAGTCGCCGATGAGGTACGTAAATTGGCTGAGAAGTCAGCGATTTCCGCGCGCGAAATTGATACCGTCACCCAGGCATTGAACCATCGCTCGGAAATGGTGCGCCAGACCGTTGTCACCAGTCTGGAATACTTGGATTCCAGCCACCAGTCAGCGGAACGCGTGGCTAACGTACTGGACTCGGCTAATGTCTCCGCAATCGAGGTGCGCGATGGATTAACGCAAATCGTCGCGGTGACCGGCCAGCAACAAAAGGTCAGCGGCGAAGCGGCCGCAAATATTGATTCGATCGCCGCTCATGCGCGTGACAACGATTTAGCCATTCAACACGCGGTCAGTGAAGCGACCGAACTCGAAAAGTTGGCGGAACGACTGCGCGAACTGGTTTCTCGTTTCCACGTATAGAACCATCCGTATCCAGGCGCCAGCGCGGCGCCCTGGCTAGTCCCCCCACGGAGGGCACCATCAAGGTGTCCTCCGTGGCTGTTTCTACGATCCGTCAGTGCCGCCACGATCTCCCTCAACAACCGCGTAACTTGACCGCCATCTCAGTGAGTAGAGGAATAAACTTTAGCGTTCAGACAATTCCCAAGGAGACCCCATGCACGCCCAAGTCAAATGGATTGATAACCTGCACTTTGTAGCCCACAGCGACAGTGGGCATGCATTAAGCCTGGATGCTTCCCCCGAGGATGGAGGCCATAACCTAGGCCCGACCCCGATGGAATTGTTGCTGATCGGTGCCGGTGGCTGTGCCTCAATGGATGTGGTGACGATACTTAAACGCGGGCGCCATGCGATTCAAGGGTGCGTCGCCACCCTGGAGGCCGAATGCGCCCAGCAAGATCCACAGGTCTTCACACGAATCCATCTTCACTTTGAAGTGCGCGGCATGGGGCTGACATCGACGGTAGTTGAGCGCGCCATCGCGTTATCGGCAGAAAAGTACTGTTGCGCCACAAAAATGTTGGGGATGAGCGCCACCATTACGCGTGATTTTATCATTCAGGAAGTTACGCCGCGCAACTAGTTGCCACTAGCAACATAATATCCATCGCCACATCGCGTGACTCAAATTCATTGTTTCTGGCGATTAATATAAATCTAAAAACAATTTTTTCAGCTTCACCTTTACTCTTTTGAACTATGAAATATAGTTGAGATACAGCAATCATTAATTCATATAACAAGGTGTGGGTGGTGGAAATACCATTGATCCGCAACAAATTTGTTTTTTATGTTGGTTGTTGTTGACAACGGCATACTTCACTTATATCGTGTTGATGAAGTGGTAAACCATAATCAGGAACCTGCAATGCAGCCCTCAATCGGAATCTTGCTACGTGAACTCGCGCGCCTCTACACACAGGCGCAGCGTGAGCACGTTACGAGCGGTCATGACACATCCTCAACCCAGAGCCACGTTCTTATGGAGCTTGGCCGAGCGGACTTGCTAACTCAGCACGAACTCGGGCGACGCTTGAGTCTGGATAAAGGCTGGGTCAGTCGCGCGGTTGAGAGCCTGGTACAGGCGGGATTAGTGGTCAAATCGCGACGAGACAACGATAGGCGCAGTCGCTGGTTGCAACTGACACCCAAGGGAAGTGTGCGCTATCAAGCATTGAATGAGTCCTTGGATGCGCATGCGGAGCAACTCATGCAGCCACTGGCTGCCGAGCAGCGCGCCTCCATCCATCAAGCATTGCTGCTGCTGCTGACCGGGCTGCAGGGGGCAATGCCGCAAGACGCGAACCACGCAAGCGAAGACGACGCGCTGGCGTTGTCCGACGCCGAGAAAGAAATCAAACCGCTCGTTGTCGCGACCACGCAGGGCATTGAACTTGAAGCGCGGGAAGAAGAACTAGAGCTAGTCGGCGCAGAGCCAGAGTCGATTTCAGCGCACCCGATCGCGGTCGCCAGTGTGGCGGTTGAACCCGTTAAGGTCGAGCGACCCAGCGCAGCCGACGCCCCCACCGCATTAAGCAAGACGCAGACACCGCACAACGAGAACATAGGACAACCTTCGGCTCCAACACGAATATTGGGCTCGAAAACGCTGCCGACGCGCCCGCTGCTGTCACGCCAAACCCCACGCGCGCCATTATCGCGCGCAACACCAGCAGCCGAAGTCAAAACCCAGGTCTCCACAGGCAATGGCACTCCGGTGCATCCGCGCGTCACCGCGCCCAGAACGGTTGTGCCCACGGTGTCAACGGGGCCGGCCACTCCGCCAGCGTCCTTACCAAGGGCGCCCGTCACCGCCAAGCCGGTCATGGCCCCGCCATTGACCGCTCGCAGTGTGACCGTGGCGCCAGCCAAGGCGCCCGCGAGCCCCCCCCCCGCCGTGGTTGAGGTCCGTCAAAATAGTTCGATTTTCTCAAAGCTATTGTCGCAAGGGTCGCTATTCAACAAACTGTTGCAGCGCGAACCCATCGCACAGGATGAAACCGCCGAGGCAGAGGTTCCGGCCGAAGTTGAGCCCACCGATGGGATTCAATTTCAGGCGGCATCCGCTTCCGACTGGAATGAAATTCGCAATCTTCTGACCGCCAATCGCCAGCCGATTCAGGGCGCATTGAACCATTTGGCGAATTTTATTGTAGCCACTGACAATGGACGAGTTGTTGGCGCCATTGGCATGGAAGTCTACGGCGATATTGCCTTACTACGTTCCTTGGTTGTGGCCTCCCATACGCGCGGCAAATCGGTTGGCAAACGGCTGATCAAACATGTGATCGAACGGGCGCGCACCAAACAAATCACCGCGCTCTACCTGTTGACGGGCACGGCTGACAACCTGTTTGCCAAGTTTGGCTTCGAGAAAATGCAGCGCGCGGACATGCCCACCAAACTCTATGTGTCGATGGAATTGCAAGGTCCGAGCTCCACGGCTTCCACTGGCATGCGTCTAGCGCTTTAAATCGCCCCGGCCCCGCGTCGCGGGGCCGACCGGCTCTTCGAGGTACCGTACGTAGAGCGCGAGCGCCAGAGGCTTGTGACTTCGGTGATACGCAACACACGATCCCTATTCGTAACATCGCCACATGGCAAGCTTCCGCTGTTTTGCGAGGGTGAGTGGATTGACCGTTTCGGATTCGGCGCTAGCCTCGCGCGATTACACTCTGCTTGATATCCGCACCAATGCAAAAGGGACGGCCAGAAGGCCGTCCCTTTTTACAGCGGTGTCGGTGTGATCCCCACCGCCCACCTAAAACGACATCAACGACTGACTATTAAACCTTGGCGGCAGCCGCAGCGGCATCGGCAGCTTCACCGACACGACGCTTGCTAACACTGTGCGAGATCCAGCCAAACATCGGAATCGACAGCATCATGCACAGCGAACCCCAGTAAACGGTGTCCTTGCCCGAGCCAGCCAGTGCATAGAAGCAGTAAACCAAAGCCACCAGAGCAATCAAACCGTAGCGGGTGAACTCGCTGCCCGTGATGTTATTTTGCTTCATGATCGGGTAGATACCCGCAACCGACAGGATGTACGGAACCACGTTGGTGAATACGCACAGCAGGGTAATCACTTGGAATTGCTGAGCCAAGCTAGGCGAAATCGACATATAGCCCATGAACGACATCAGTACCGCAGTGATGATCATGCCCTTGAACGGAGTGCCATACTTGTTGGTATCGGAGAAGATCTTCGGGAACATGCCATCGTCGGCAGCTGCCTTGGATACTTGACCCGTGGTCAGAACCCAACCGTTGAGCGAACCCAGGCAAGCAACCACAGCGCAGAAGCTGACGAAGGAACCAGCCCAGTTACCGAACATGTATTGTGCGGCGGTACTGAACGGCGCAGCCGACTTAGCCAATTCCGCAGCCGGTACCACGCCCATGATGGCGAAGGTGGACAGAATGTAAACCACGGCGGCGAACAAGGTACCCATCATCGTAGCGATAGGCACGTTCTTCTTTGGGTTTTCAACCACGCCGGCAACCACGCAAGCGGATTCCAGACCCAGGAAGGCCCACAGGGTCAGCGAAGACGCTGCCATGATGGCATCCCAGCTATTTTTGCCGGATACGTTGTAGCTACCAGTAATGTAAGCAGGGTGGAAGAAGAACCAGCCCAGAACAGCCATACCGCCGACTGGGATCAACATCCCCAGTGAGGTGAACTTCTGCATGCGGCCGATAAAGCCAGCACCAGGGTAGTTCAGGAAGGTGAAGACCCAGATAGCCACGATAGCGGCCAGACCGCCAGTGGTCGGATCCTTCAATCCCGGGAAGAAGTAGGACATGTAACCGATCCCGGCAATCGCGATGGCTACGTTACCTACCCACAGAGACAACCAGTAGCACCAGGTTTCAGTGAAGGCTGCATATTCGCCGATACCGTCACGAGCGTAGGCGTACATACCGCCTTCTTTCGGGCACAGGAAACTCAGCTTGGAAAAGGACACCGCCAGAGCGATAGAACCCACGGTGGAGATAACCCAACCGAAGATACTGATCGAGCCAACCGCGGCCAAACTCGAGGGCAGCAGGAAAATCCCAGACCCCATCATGTTCAACGCTACAAATACTGTCAGCGCTGACAAACCCATCTTAGTCGAACTTGAAGACATATTATTGCTCCCAATGTACTTCTACGCACAATTAACTAGATCGGAATCGGAGGATGACGAGAATCTTCCGATTCGGACTAATTAGCTTTCGCATACCATGTGGCATGGATTACTCCTATACCACCTCTTCCTGATACACGCCCACACCGTCATTACGACAGGCCTGGGTTACGGTTACTGCACTCCTTAAGTCTCTAAGGACATACAATGATCGGTCGAGCAGTACTTGGCATAACACCCGACCGGAACACCTTTACGACCCTTTCTCGGATCGCTCTAAACGGTAGTATGCGCCATTTAGCAAAATATGAGAAATTGGTAATATTCAGGATTGTATATAAAGCTGTTGGCCATGCAACCGCACAACTTGATTAATATCAAAATTTAACTTAATTCTCATTATTGCACTGCAGCAAACCAATTATCTATTTGTCATAGTCCATGAATGCCAAAAGCATTTATCAGGCCAGGCACCAAGAACAGATGGGAAATCCACTTCCTATTGAAAATAGGCGCGTCAAGCAACCCAAAGCCTGACCGAAAAACGCGGTAACCGATTAGGATGAATCTATGACGCTCACTAACAACCTCTTGCGCCTAGGCTATAGCTAGCGCGCCAAACGTTGAGTTCTTCACCATGCGCCAGTTCATCAGCTTATCATTCTATAAATAATTAACTGTTTGCCTTGATTAGCTGTTTTATAGCATATCCAATTTTTCATGCCGCTCGCCGATCCGTAGCCCATTGAGGCATAGCAGCAAGAAATTCAGCACGGAAAAATCAACACAAGATATTGTTTTTAATATAATAAATGCAATAGGTGAAATTGACGGGGCATGTCAATGCGACTAAAAATCGATCATCCTCATCGCAAATTGTTATTAACAATAATGATATCTATTCGATTTACAAAACACATTACAACCACAAAAACACAGACATAGCTTACATCAGCCAGCGACGCACCTGCCCTAGCACCTCGGCCAGTGGCAATTCCACCCGCAGTGCCGGCTCACTAGAATACAGATCGGCGACATCGCCCGCCGGATGGACACTGACCACAATGCGCGCGCCGCTTTTCAGCGCGCGAGCCAACTTGCCGGCCACTCTAGCGCGCGTGTAATCATTCACCACGGCCAAATAGGGAAAGGCGCCACGCAGGGCAACGCCAAGATGAAGTGCTTGATCAACGCAATCCACACTCTGGCTCAATATCGCCACATCCACCGACTTGGCGCTAAGATGATGACCCGAGCGCGATTTCTCCGCCAACTGAATCAGCGGCTCAACCATAAAGGCAAAACCGCAGGCTGACGTTGTCCGACCGATGACGCGACTGGCGGCATCGTCATAGCGGCCGCCACGGCAGACCACGGACTGACCATCCAAATAAGTGGTTTGCCATTCGTAGAATGTCTGCTGGTAATACGGATTGTGCGGCATCAGATCTAGCCGATGGGTAAACGGAATACCCGCGCTGGCCAGTGCCTGGGTCAAATGCGCGAACCGCGCCACCGCCTCGTCGCTGAGAAACGTGGTCAGTGGCGGTACCCGGGCCAGCACAGTAGCCTCAAAAGGAGAGTCCGCCCCCAGCAAGGTTTCTGGCGCGTCGGCAATTCGGGCTTGCACCGCTGAATCCACTACCACCGGAGCGAAAATCTGTCGTAATGCAAAACGGTAGCGCGCTAAATCCGCGGCTTCCCCTAGCGTGTTGATCTGTAATTCCAGATAGGGCGTCAGCTTGAGCCGCTGGATCAGATCGTATTGAATCAGCAACTGTTCCAGTTCAATGTCCACCCCACGATAGCCCAGTGCCTCGGCGCCAATCTGGTGAAACTGTTCCACCTGAACCCCGGTCAGATGATGGGTTCGGAACATCGGTCCCTGATACCAGAAGCGCGCTGGCATACTGCCCATATGGCGTTCGGCGATAGTCGCCAGGCAACCCATGGTCCCCTCGCGACGCAGAATGGAGGAAGTGGTCGGCGCGGGCGCGCCAGCTCGCCCCTCCAGCACGGGTAAGCGGATCTCGCGATAGGCATAGCCTTGAATGCACGATTGCGCCTCCTGCTCCAGCCATAGCCAATAATTAAGTTTGTTGGGGTAGTGCTTACGTGGACGGCCACTAAGTTGAGGTCGAACCGCCTGATGGAGCCGACTCTCTAGCTCCAGGCAGTAATTGACCGACCCCAGGACACAGTTTTGCCGTAAACACTCTTCAATCCGATACACAAACGAAGCGCCCAACGGCATGGTCAAAAACTGACGGTAACACGCGAAACGGGCGGCGGGATCGGGCGCCAAGGCCAGGTAACTGGCATGTGGTGTCAGAAAGTTCAGTTCTTCACCACCGGCATGGACCCGAGCGCTACTCCACAACTCATCAACCGCGCCGGCATCCACACGGGATTCGACATACTTCTGGCATAACAAAAAATAGCTTGCCGGCTCGATACTGCAGCTACGGTACCGGCCTTCCCATAGCACTCCGGTACGCTGGTGCCGGTGATTAAAATAGGCAACATAGCAACGCCCAAGATATTGCGTATAGCGCGCGAGCAGCTGTTTATCATCGGCGCTCAGCAATAGAAATATCTGACTTTTGAGCAGCGAAAAGGCATGTAGCTCAACGGCATGCTGCGCGCAGGCCTTTTTCAGACAAGACAGAAAAAACCGATAGTCCGCGCTATCGCGAAAGATCGCTTCATTGTTATTGCCTTTAAAAGCAATCAACTGCGGCATGCCGGCGATAAACAGACGCTCTTTTCTTGCCATGCTATCTCCTAGGGCCTCGCCCGGCCGGCCACCACATCGACCACCTGCGACAGCTCAACGCGCCGCGACCAGCCATGCTCGCGCGACCAAATTTCGGCGCTCTGACCCGCCAATAAAGTCACCACCCACTTGGCGCTGGCCGGTAATTCGGTCAGCGACTCATCGGACAGCTGATTCTCAACACTCAGCGTCGGACATTGGCGCCGCAAGCGCTGGCTAAGTAAGACCGCGTCCACACCTTGCGCGGGCCGCTGCGCGCGAATCACTAATTGTGGCCCGTCGCCGGACTCAAAATGACCATCGCGCGCCACCGAGCGCAGTAAATGCTCAAAGTCAAAAGCAAAACCCGATGCCGCCAGAGGCCGACCGCAACATTGCGCCGCCAGCTCATCGTAGCGCCCACCGGCACACAGTACGCGGCGGACATGCTGCTCGTACCAAGTCCATTCGAACACCGTGCGCGAATAATAGCCGCGCCCGCTGGTCAAACGCGGATTCACGCTATAGGGCACCCCTTCGGTATCCAGCGCATGGCACAGCGCGGCAAAATGGCGTTGCGAGTCGGCGCCGAGCGGCCCGCCCTGTTCATGCCAAGTCCCCAGGGTATTCACTTCCAGGCTCAACTCGCGGTTTAAGCCCAAGGCGGCAAACATATCACAGGTCAGTAGAATCAACTCGGCATCGATATCCGCGCCAGGCATGCCAAACGCCTCAACGCCAAACTGATGGAACTGGCGCGGCCCGCTCTCTCCCTGGCGAAACATTGGGCCCTGATACCAGACACGCTCGGCATCCTGGCGCGCCGTCCCGCGCCCCCCAATCACCGCCTTGATACACCCCGGAGTGCCATCCGGGCGCAGCACCACATCCGCCGCCTCTAAAGGCTGCGCGGCGGCATCCCCCTGAAATAAAGCGGCGGACTCCAGAATCGGCAAACGAATTTCCTGATAGCCATAGCGATAGACCGCGCGCCTAATCCGCTCTTCCACCCACTGCCATAATGGCGTGTCCGAGGAGATCACCGCCGCGCCCTGCTCACGATCGCTCATGCTGGAACCTCGCTGGGTAACACAGAAAAAAGGGCCTTTGATCTCAAAGGCCCATCTTGTAAATCAACCCGCCAAGAAAGGTCATTTACACCACGGCAACGGCTCTATCGGCTACCACGTCAGCGATCAGCTCGTCGATCTTGCTGGTATCCAAATGATGGGCCGTGGTAATCACATGGGCAAATTTGCCGGATGTCGCCAGGCAATGCTTGCGCCATACTTTTTCCGTTGGGCACGGAAAAACCACTGTAATCGAGTTCTTGTTACGCCAAGCCGCAATGCCGAACTCATTAAAACGATCAACGGTATATTGTGCCATTTTCAGGCACCGTTCCACGCGCTGTTTTTGCTCTTCAAACGTGTAGTAGTTCAGAGCATGCCACAGCAACAACGGGGTATGACCGTTACGCGAACCGGTAATCGTCTTGTCGTGGGCCGCAATATAGTCGATTTCCACCGAAATCTGATCGACGTTTTGCTTTTTGGCCAACGTGATGCCACAAGGAATCGGGGAGCCGATCATTTTATGGCCGGAAACGCTGATCGAGTCGATCCCATCGGCAAAGGTATATGCCTGCGGATGATCGACAAACGGCAGAATCATACCGCTGAGTGCCGCGTCGCCATGAATATAATAATCCTGGCGCGCAAACCCGACCTGAGCCAGCAATTCCTGAATCTTCTTAATATCGTCGATCGCGCCTTTGACCGTGGTCCCCAGGTTGGCAAAAATAATCGGATGCGCATCGCCACTTTGCTTAATCTTCAGCACCAGATCCTGATAGTCGATTTCACCATTGGGCAAAGACTCAACCACTTGCGATTTGATGCGCAAGAGCTTAACGATCTTGGCTACCGAGTAATGGGTGTCCTTGGAGTAGAACAAAGTACTTTCGGGATACAGTTCACGCGCCAGGTAGCAGCCGAACATATTGCCCTCGGTGCCGCCATTAGTCACATAACCCCAGGACTGATCGAACGGGATCCGATAGAGTTGCGAAAAGTACTTGATCACTTCTTTCTCAAAATCGAAAGAGTTCAGCAGGTAGTTACAGTACTCGCCCCAATCGCCGCAGTTGTTGATTGAGAAACGCATAAAGCGTTCCAAGCTGCCATAGTCGAAATCGGCGGACTCTGGGTAGCCAATATTGAAGTACTGGTTCTTGACACAGTGCGCCCAAAAGGCATCCAGCTTGTTTTGATTCGCAATAGATAACGGCATTATATTCTCACTTCTTTCTAAACTTTGTCGGCTTGCGGCCCATCAGACGCCCATGCCCGATCGGCCCCAAGACAGTTAAATCGCTTCTTCGCTGGCTTTGATATACAGAATCTGTTCACCCTTTTTGTTGCGGGTGTAGGCCACGAAGGAATACAGCGGAATGGTCAAGGCCATCATCAAGGTGCCCCAATACAGGGAATCACTGCCCGAACCCAGCAGGGCAAACACGCAGAAGGCCATGCCAATCACCACCATCACGGCATAAAACACATAGGTCGACCCCTTATTGACCTTGTGCGAAATCATGATCACCGGCAGCGCGATCAGCGCATACATATACGGCATCAGCGAAGCAAATACCGACAGCAGGATCACAACTTGGAACTGCTTGGACAAATCGGGCGACGCGGTCATAAACAGCACCAAGCTCATCAGAATCCCGGTAAACACCAGGCTTTTGACCGGTACGTCGTTTTTGTTGACTTCAGCGAAGAATTTTGGAAACAGACCCGCATGGGCTCCGGCGCGCGGGGCTTCCGACTGCAAAATCAACCAGCCGGACAGGGAACCGAAGCAAGCGATGATGCTCAGCGCAGAGGCAATGTTACCGGCCATCGGGCCAAACATGTAGCGCACGGCATCGGCGAACGGCGCACTGGAAGCCACCAGGACCTTATGCGGCACGATACCCATGATCACCGTGGTACTGGCGACATAGCAGGCGGCGGCGATCAGCAAGCCATACACCGTGGCGCGCGGCACCGTATGTTCAGGATTGTCCACTTGCCCGGTGGAAACCACCGCGGATTCGACACCGAGAAAGCCCCATAACGCCAGCGAGGCAGCGCTCATAATGGCGTGGCCGCTAGAACCGCCGGTGCCGTTATACACTTCAAAATAGAGTTTCGGATCAAACCAGAACCAGCCGATCAGGCCAACGCCCAGAACGACCAACAGCATGCAGCTGGCGGTAAACGACTGAGCGGAACCGGCGATCTTGGCGCCACAACTGCCCAGCACCACAAAACACCACAGAATCACGATGGCCGCCAGGCAGCTATACATCGGATTGTGTAGCGCCGGGAAGAAATAGCTCAGATAGCCAACCCCGGCCACCAACAAGGCCACGTTGCCAATCCAGGCGCTGATCCAGTAGCAAATCGTCGACTGAAAGCCGACAAACGGACCAAAGGCATCGTTGGCGTAAGCGACAATGCCGCCGATGCGCGGGGTTAACAAACTGCTTTTCGCAAACACCAGCGCGATGGCGATCACGCCGATAATGGTTGCGATCCAGCCAAAAATGGATATCGATCCCACGCCGGCCAAATTGGTTGGCAGCATAAAGACACCGGACCCCATCATATTGGAGGCGGTGACGAGGGTAAGTGCCAGAATCCCCATCTTATGGACGGTCTTCCCACTTGCAGAGGCCATGTGACTACTCCTATGAAAACCAATGGTTGCAAACATTCAGGCGGCGCTCTACGACGCCGAATGATTGATGCCACTTTAATTCCGGCCCTGATCCGACGCTTGATTTCGATCAGGGTGAAACCGGCGTTTTCCAGGTTTATCCACCAGAAAATCACCCAAATAGCTCAAAGTGGAAAGTGATGACCCCGTCCCCCTTTTCTCAACATAAAGCGGGCAGCGCCTGTCGCGCGACAGGCGCCAAGCACCTCCAGACATGGGCAAGAAACGGGCTCGGCGTTCAACGTAAAACCCAAATGAAAATCACTTGCATTGTCGTTAAATCCTGCCAATAGTTAATCACTGGATATTCAATATAAATACTCATTTCACAGCGTCGATGCACTCAGCGAGTAGCAGGCGCATGTGTCGCAGTCGTATTACTTTCATTTGAGGCGAAAAGGAAACCACGATGCCCAGTACCCAAACATGGACAAAACTCTTCGCCCGCGCCCTGCCATGGCTTGGAATGGGGCTATTACTGCTGGCTACACTGATCATTTTTGCCTGGGTTCCAGGCAATTTAAAGCTGATGATCTCGGTGTTTGGCGCCACGATCATCATCCTGGCCGTGATTGCACAACGTTGCTACGCGGCGCGCGTCGCGCCTCAATTGGAAATTAAAAATTTAATTAGCATTATTGAGGCAGTGCCAAATGCCATTGTAGTTATCGACCGGCAAGGCATGATCGTGGCCCTGAATGCGCACAGCGAACGCTGGTTTGGCTATGACAGAGGGGAATTGACGGGCGCGCCGATCGAAACACTGGTACCGGAGCGTTACCGCTCGCACCATGTCACTGACCGTAACCTATTCCTGACGGCGGCCAGCCATCGCGCCATGGGCATGGGGCGCGAATTGTTCGCGCGACGCAAAGACGGTTCGGAATTTCCGGTGGAAATTGGTCTCAGCCCACTGACGACCCTCAGTCACATGCATGTTCTGGCATCCATCGTCGATCTCACCGAACGCAAAAAGAGTGAAGAACGCTTTCGCCTGGTGGTCGAAGCCGCCCCCAATGCCATGCTGATGGCCAACGCCACAGGTAAGATCGTATTGGTCAACTCACGAGTTGAAGCCTGGTTTGGCTACGCCCGCAGCGAGTTGTTAGGCCAGCCGGTCGAGATTCTCGTGCCAGAACGCTACCGCAACCATCATCCGCAATACCGACAGAGCTTCATGGACAACGCGGAACCACGCGCTATGGGCGCCGGACGCGAGCTGTTTGGCCTGCGTAAAGATGGATCCGAGTTTCCGATTGAAATTGGCCTGAATCCGATCCAGACCGAGGACGGGGTCATGGTGCTCAGCTCCATCATCGATATTTCGGAGCGCAAGAAAAGTGAAGAACGCTTCCGCCTGGTTGTCGATGCCGCCCCCAATGCCATGGTCATGGTCAATGACTCCGGGCAAATTGTTCTGGTCAATGCCCAAGTAGAGGCTTGGTTCGGCTACAACCGCAACGAACTACTCGAACAGCCGGTTGAGATTTTGGTGCCGGAACGCTACCGCGGCCATCATCCGCACTACCGGCAGAGTTTCATGGACAACGCGGAACCACGCGCCATGGGCGCCGGACGCGAGTTATATGGTCTGCGCAAGGATGGCAGCGAGTTTCCTATTGAGATCGGTTTGAATCCGATACAAACCACCGACGGCATGCTGGTGCTCAGTTCGATCATCGATATCTCCGAGCGCAAGGCCATTGAACTGCGCTTTCGCGAGCATGCAGAGCAGGTCGCCTTGGCCAGCCGCTATAAATCGGAATTTTTGGCCAATATGTCGCACGAACTACGTACGCCGCTCAACAGCATATTGATATTGAGCGAGCAACTGCACGACAACGCCAAGAGCAATTTACTGCCCAAACAAGTCGAGTACGCCGACATCATTCACAAGTCGGGCGAAGACTTGCTCTCCTTAATCAATGACATCCTCGATCTGTCGCGGATTGAGGCGGGTCATATGCAGATACAGCGTGAAAAGGTGATTCTGGCCGAGTTCGGCGACTATTTACGCCATGCATTCCAGCCGATCTCCGAAAATAAGCAGCTGGACTTGCAGTGCCATATCGAAGACACCCTGCCAGCCGTCATGGTGCTGGATTTTCAACGCGTGTACCAAATCATCAAAAATCTGTTTTCCAACGCGATTAAATTCACCAACCCCGGCGGCAAGATCCATATCCGTTTTGCGCGCCACGATGCCACAACACCACCCAGTCTGGCCATCTCGGTGACCGATACCGGCACAGGGATTCCCGCGGACAAGCACGACCTGATCTTTCAAGCCTTCCAACAGCTGGATGGCTCGATCAGTCGCAAATATGGCGGTACCGGTCTGGGATTGGCGATTTCACGGCAGCTGGCTGAATTGCTCGGCGGCTCGCTGGGAGTCAGCAGCGACCCGGGCCTAGGCAGCACGTTCACCCTACTGTTGCCGATTGTCCTGGCGCTTGAGGAGTCGGATAAACCGCCGCCAATGCCGAGTCCCCAGGGCCTATGCGCCGCCGAAAGCCCGCAAGCCGGGCAACGTGTAGTCATGATTGTCGAAGACGATGCCAATTTCGCCAAGGTCGTGGCCAACTGCGCGCGCGAGCATCAGTTTAGCTGCCAACTGTTTCAGAGCGGCAGCGAAGCCCTGGCGGCGATTGAGCACAATCCTCCGGACGCGCTGATCATTGACCTGTTGCTGCCGGATATGAGTGGCTGGCAGTTGCTGGAGGGGCTGCAAGGCCAGAATCTGCCAACCATGATTATCAGTTGCCTGGACCAACCATCGGCGCCGCGTAAAGACGTGCTGAGCTATATGGTCAAACCGGTCGACAATCAGAAACTGAATCGCGCCTTCGAACTGCTGCACACCGAAATCGAACGGCGCGCGAGTATTCCGCCCAACACCTCCACCCAGCCCGCCGCCGGTCACTCTATTTTGTTGGTGGATGACGATATCCGTAATGTCTACGCGATGAGCGGGCTATTGGAAGATGCCGGCATGCGCGTTTCCGTGGCGCGCAATGGTGAGGAAGCGCTGGACATCATCAAACAGACCCTGGATATCGAATTGATTCTGATGGACATGATGATGCCGGTGCTCGACGGCTATCAAACCACCGCGCGCTTACGTCGTGATCTGCATTTCACCAAGCCGATTCTGGCGGTCACCGCGCTAGCGATGAAGGGCGACCGGGAAAAATGCCTGGCCGCCGGCGCGGACGACTACTTGGCAAAACCAGTCAAGCGCACCGAGCTCCTGGCGATGATCGACAGGCTGCTCATCAAAGAAGGTCCCTAATGATGACGATCGCCGATGTCTTACCCGAGCTCGCTGACAGTCAGTTGCAAAAGATATTACTGGTCGATGACAAGGCGGAAAACCTGATCGCCATGGAAGCGATTTTGAGCGATTGCGGCGCGCATCTGTTGAGTGTGAGCTCGGGAGAACTCGCGTTGGCCTCGTTGCTCGACAACGATATCGCCCTGGTACTCCTGGATGTTCAAATGCCGGATATGGATGGCTACGAAGTGCTGCGCCTGATGCGCAACAACCATCGCACCCAGCAGATTCCCACTATTTTCGTTACCGCCTACAGTCGCGATGAGCCCGCGATTCTTAACGGATACAAAGCAGGGGCCATCGACTATATTCTTAAGCCGATCAGTTCAACCATTCTGCGCAGTAAAGTGATGCAGTTCCTGGAGCTTGATCGTTATCGACGCGGCTTGAAGCATGCTTATGCACTGCTTGAAACGCAAAAAGCCTACTACGAGTCCATGCTGAATGCCGCGGGCGAGGGGGTACTGGGACTGTCAGTGGATGGTTTGGTGACGTTCGCCAACCCGACCGCGCTACAACTCCTGGCCGCCGAGCCGGAACGATTGCTTGGCTTGAATTTTCTCGAAATCGGCCTGGCCACGCATGATACCAGCGGGCAGTGGTCGCAAAGCGTGTTTGCCCGCTACTGCAGGGCGCAACGCGCCTTGCATTTGACCAATACCCTACTGCGCCGCCTGGACGGCGCAACCCTGCCAGTAGACCTCAGTTGCGCGCCATTGCCCGGTATCGCAAGTGGCTCGGTGGTGACGTTTCAAGATATTCGCTATCACAAAATGCTGGAGGAACAGCTGCGTCTGCAGGCCGTCACCGACCATTTGACCGGGCTGGCCAACAGACACGGTTTCATGCAGGCGTTGCAAGGCAGTGTGCGCCGCGCCGCGCGCCATGGCCGCCATGTCGCACTGTTTTACATTGACCTGGACCACTTCAAGGATATCAACGATACCCTGGGTCACCATTACGGCGACATGATCTTGCGCGCGGTGGGCGAGCGCCTCAGGCACGCGGTGCGGGCGCAAGATTTTGTGGCGCGACTTGGCGGCGATGAATTTACCGTGATTATTGATGACCTGGAAGAACCGGAGCAGGCCGCGTCGGTTGCCCGCACGATGCTGCTCGCGTTGAACCCGGAAATCCCCTTGGGGCCGCAATCCATTTCGATTGGCGCCAGCATTGGCATCTCACTGTTTCCCGATACCTGCTGCGACACCGAAAAGTTGATGCTGGCCGCTGATTTGGCGATGTACCGCGCCAAATGCGAGGGTCGCAATTCATACGAGTTTTTCACCCAGGAATTAAACATCCGCGCCAAAGCGCGCCTGATGCTGGAGCAGGGCTTGCGCCGCGGGCTGGATAACCAGGAGTTCTACCTGCTCTACCAACCGCAATTCGACTTGACGGGTTTGAAAATCATCGGCATCGAGGCCTTGATTCGCTGGCAGCGCAAACAGAACAGCGTGGTCGCGCCATCGGTGTTTGTCCCGCTTCTGGAGCAGACCGGTCTGATCAACGCCGTCGGCGAATGGGTGATTAATCAGGCAGCCAGCCAACGGCGGCGTTGGTGCGATCAGCGGGTGCTGCCGGATGACTGCCCATTGGCCATCAATCTATCGCCGCGCCAGTTTTCCAACGCCAACTTGCTACCCGCGCTGACCAACGCGATCGAGACCTACCGCTTATTACCCAGCATGCTGGAAATTGAATTGACCGAAGGAATGCTGATGACCGACTCCAAGAGCCACCATCAAATTTTGCTCGGATTACGCCAACTAGGAGTACGCATTTCAATTGACGACTTCGGTACCGGCTACTCGTCGCTGGCCTATTTGATGCAGTTCGACATTGACGCGCTCAAGATCGATAAATCATTTATCGATCACATCGATCATAGTGAAAAAGACGCGGCGATTACCGCGTCCATCATTCAGCTGGCCCACAATCTGCACCTGCAAGTGGTCGCGGAGGGGGTGGAAACCGAGGCGCAACTCGCGGTATTACAACGGCTGGACTGTGATTTCATTCAAGGCTATTTATACGGACGGCCGATACCCGAGGAGCAGATCGTTCAGTTGGCGGCAGGATTGCGTGGCCGCTAGCAGTGGAGATCCAGGGGTTTTGCTGGCAATGCCGCTAGTTTCCCGGGTCCTCGCCGCCCATGGCGGCGAGGATGATGATCGGAAAATCCAGGTTTGAACGAGAGCTCAGGCCTCGACATCCTCCAGGCTGAACATTTCCGCCTGATCGTCATAAGAGAAGATCTCGGCGTAACGGCCCCAGTTGATCACCGAGTCCAGTGTTTCTTCCGCCGCGTCGTCACTGAGGAAGTCTTCCAGCTCCTGCTTGAAGCGTTCGCGCGGCGCGCGCTGTCCCGGACGCTCGCCCAGCACGGTTTTGATCCGCCCCGCCAGCGGCACGCCACGCAACAGACAGTCGGCAAAGAGCTGCTTGCGTTCCTGAGTACCGAAATCGGCGTACTGGCGACCGTAGTAGGTCAAGGTGATATCGCCTTCCGACATGTCGGCAAACCCCAGGTGCTGCAGGAATTCGGCCACCGGGAACAGGTCATCGACCTCCATGTGCAGGTGCTGAGCAATGTCCGGCATGTCGGCGCGACCGTTGTACGGCGCCGCCGCCAGGGTTTCGATCAAACCGGAGATCAAGTTGGTCGATACTTGCGGCAACCAGCTCTTCAGTTCCAAGCCGGCCTTGCGTTCGGCGTCCGCGCTTGGACGCGCGGTCATCTTGGCGTAAATATCGTCCACCAGTTGGCGGAAAGCCGGATCCAGGCGCTTGCGTGGATGGGCGAAGGGTACGGTGATTTCCGAGATGATTCGCCCTGGATTGGACGACAAGAGCAGAATGCGGTCGCACATGAACACCGCTTCTTCAATATTGTGCGTCACAATCAAAATCGACTTGATCGGCAGGCCGCCATCGTTCCACAAATCCAGCAAATCGGTGCGCAGGGTTTCCGCGGTCAGTACGTCCAGCGCGGAGAACGGTTCGTCCATCAACATCAGGGTGGGGTTGACCACCAGAGCGCGCGCGAAACCGACGCGCTGACGCATGCCGCCGGACAGTTCGCGCGGATAGGCGCTTTCGAAACCATCGAGGCCGATCAGGTCAATCGCTTTAAGCGCGCGTTCTCGCCGCTCCTTGCTCGGAACCCCCAGTGCTTCCAGACCGGCTTCAACGTTTTCCAACACGGTGAGCCACGGAAACAGCGCAAAGGTTTGAAACACCATGGCAACGCCATCGGCGGGGCCATCCACCGGTTGGCCGCAGTATTCGACTTCACCGTCGGTGGCGGAAATCAAGCCGGAGATAATGCGCAGCAGGGTTGACTTACCCGAACCGGAACGACCCAGCATGCCGACAATTTCGCCTTCTTTCAGCGTCAGATTGACGTTATCCAGTACTTTAAGTTCGCCCTGGCCCTTGTCGAAACCGCAGCAGACCTGGCGCACATCCAGAATAGTAGAAGCCACGTTGTTCATCATTTTCATTCTTTAAATGTTGCAAGACACAAAACCCCGGCAGTCCAGCCATCGGGCCTAGCGCTGCAGGTTCTCGGCGTAGGCGTACATTGGTCGCCAGAGCAAACGGTTGAACATCACAACCAAAAATGACATCACCGCAATGCCTAGAATAATCTTGGGGTAATTGCCGGCGGCGGTGGTCTGGGCGATATACGCACCGAGGCCATGCGCCATATATTGAGTTTTACCCCAGGACACCAGTTCTGACACGATACTGGCGTTCCAAGCGCCGCCCGAAGCGGTAATCGCCCCGGTAATGTAATACGGAAAAATCCCTGGCAAAATCACCTTGCGCCACCACTGCCAGCCACGAATATGGAAGTTGGCGGCGGCCTCGCGGAAATCGTTAGGGAAGGCCGACGCACCAGCAATCACGTTAAACAAGATGTACCACTGCGTGCCAAGCACAATCAGCGGGCTGAGCCAGATATCCGGATTGGCATTGAAATGCGCAATGCCGATCACGAAAATCGGAAACAGCAAATTGGCGGGGAATGCCGCCAAGAATTGCGCCAATGGCTGAATTTTTTCCGCCAGGCGCGGACGCAAACCGATCATCACCCCGAGCGGTACCCAGACCAGAGAGGCCAGGATAATCAACAGCATCACTCGCAGCAGAGTAATCATTCCCAAGCCAAAGACATGGACCACTTCATATAGGTCGACACCAGTGGCCACATAACTGACCACGCGCCAAATCAACGACAGGGTCACGAACAGAACCACCACGGTCCACACCCGGTCGCCAATCTTGGACGCGGTGGCGGAGACCGGCTTTCCCGAACCGATATTTGGCAGTCGCAGCGGCGCGCGCAATGCGGCGGTCAAGACCGCGCCGATGGGGCGCAGCACGCGCTGAATCAGACGGGCGCGGCGAATCAAATCCAGCAACCAGGACTCAGGCGCGCTGGACGAACTGGTGTCTTCCATGCGGAATTTATCCGCCCAAGCCACCAATGGCCGAAACAAGAACTGGTCGTAGGCCAGAATCACCAGGGTCATGGTCAGGATCACCCAGCCCACCGCGCCCATATTGCGCTCGGTAATCGCCTGCGCCAGATATGAGCCGACCCCGGGCAGCGTCACGGTGTTATTGCCAACGGTGATCGCCTCGGAAGCCACCACAAAAAACCAGCCACCGGACATGCTCATCATCATGTTCCAAATCATACCGGGCATCGAGAACGGCACTTCAAGCTTCCAGAAACGCTGCCAGCCGGTGAGGTGAAAGCTGCTGGCCACCTCTTCCAAATCGTGCGGCACGGTGGTCATCGACTGGTAGAAGCTGAAGGTCATGTTCCAAGCTTGGCTAGTAAAAATCGCAAAGATCGCCGCCAGCTCGGCGCCGAGCACCCGGCCGGGAAACAAGGCAATGAAGAAGGTAACGGTAAACGAGATATAGCCGAGTACTGGCACCGATTGCAGGATATCCAGAATCGGAATCAGCACCTTCTCGGCGCGCCGGTTCTTGGCCGCCAGGGTTCCGTACACCAGGGTAAACAGCAGGGAGGCGATCATCGCGGCCAGCATGCGCAAAATGGTGCGTAGCGCGTACTCCGGCAGATGGCTTGGATCGAGCGAAATCACCTGGGTTTTTAAACTGGATAACGGCGCCATGGTGGCGTGGAAACCCACGCTGCCCAAGGCAATGGCGCAAATAATCAGGGGGAAAGCGACGAAGTCCCAGCGGTTGGGCAAGAGTCGGCGCGCAGACGCATTAATAACGGGCGGCAAAATCATGCGCATAGGCTAACTCCGGGGTTATTACACTTCATACACGCCTCCAATATTTTTCTACGCGCTACGCAGACTAGTCGAGGACGCTAGTTTAGCTGATCTAAATGACATTTCGGCTATGCCGAGTCACAACGCGGGCAAATTATTTGGCAGGTTGGTGGTGAGCGCAAGCGAACCCCAACCTACTGGAGACAAAACCTCAGGCCGGCGGTTGGCTGTACCCGCCGCCGAGCGCCTTGATCAAACCGACCGCGGCGGTCAGCTGGCTGTTGAGGATAGTGAACTCGGCGCGCTCGTTGGATTGCTGCGTCGCGTTGGCCTGCGCCACCGCTAGAAAAGCGACGGTGCCCGCCTGGTACTGATTCAGGGTAATCGCCGCTGATTCGCGCGCGTCCTGGACCGCCTGATGCTCGGTTTGCGCTTCGCGCAGTAGAACCCGTTGCGCCACCAGATTGTCCTCAACATCCTGAAACGCCGTGAGTACCGTCTGTCGATAGGTCGCGACGCTCTGGTCATAGCTGGCAATCGCCGCGTCAGACTCCGCGTGACGCAGGCCGCCATCGAACAGTGTCGCGGCCAACTCGGGTCCAACCGACCAGACCCGGGCCGGTAAGGTAAACCAGTTGGCCAGGCTACCGCTGGCATAACCGGCACTGCCCGCCAAGGTCAACGTCGGGAAATACGCCGCCTTGGCCACGCCGATTTCGGCATTGGCCTGTGCCACCAGGCGCTCGCTTGCCGCGATGTCGGGACGGCGCTCCAGCAGACTCGATGGTAAGCCTGGCGGAATCATCGGTAGCCGTGGCGCCTGGGTGCGCTCATTCAAGGCGAACGACGATGGCGACTGGCCAATCAATACCGCGATCGAGTGCTCCAGGATCGCGCGCTGGCGCTCCATGTCCTGGGCCGAAACCTGAATGGTTTCCAACTGGTTTTGCGCTTGTATCACCTCGGCGCGACCAGCCACTCCAACCTTGAATTGATTGTGCGTGATCTCAAGTTGCTGCTGATAGGCTTTGACGCTGTCCTGATACGAACGCGCCTGGCGATCAGCCACATACAGTTGGAAATAGGCAATGGCCAACTGGGCCTGGGCACTGAGTCGCGTATCCTCCAGGCTGGCCGCGCTCGACTCGGCCTTGGCGTTGCCGGCCTCGGCGCTACGGCGCAACTTGCCCCAGAGATCGACTTCCCAACTGGCGGAGATCGAGGCGTTGTACACCTGGCCGACGCTGGAAGCGCCCGTAGTGGTGCTCACACTGCGCGCATGGGTCGAGGTCGCATCCGCGCCAACGGTCGGCATGAAGGCGGACTGAGCTTCTTGCAACAAAGCCAGCGATTGGCGATATTGCGCCGCGGCTTCGGCAATGGTCAGATTGGTCTGGTTCAGTTGCTGCTCCAGGCGATCCAGATCCGGGTCGCCAAAAATTTTCCACCATTCACCGCGTGGCAGTTGGTTGGCCGGCGCCGCCAGCTTCCAGTTCTGGTTTTCTTTGAACTGAGCCGAGGTATCGACTTTCGGTCGCGCGTAGTCGGGGCCGACCGCGCATCCGGCCAAGGTCAACACACACACTGCGCTTAATAATCGCGACGTTTTCATGGTTACTCACTCTTGATTTCTGATTGTTGGGGTTCGCCCACCGCTCTGCGCTACCTACCGTAATGCTCAGGCCGTCGGACGTTGGGGTTCGCCTTTGGCTCACCACCAACCTACGCGGTATGGGGATGTCGCTTGCGCAAGCACCAGGCGCGGAAGCGATCCAGATACAAATAAATCACCGGTGTGGTGTACAGAGTCAACGCCTGGCTGACAATCAAACCGCCGACAATTGAAATTCCCAGGGGCTGGCGCATTTCCGCCCCATCCCCATGTCCGAGCGCCAGGGGAATCGCGCCGAACAACGCCGCCATGGTGGTCATCATGATCGGTCGAAAGCGCAGCACACAGGCTTGAAAAATTGCGTCACGCGCGCTCAGCCCCTGATTGCGCTCGGCATCCAAAGCGAAGTCGATCATCATAATGGCGTTTTTCTTGACGATACCAATCAGCAACAGCACACCAATCAACGAAATCACACTGAACTCGGTATTGCAGGCCAATAATGCCAACAGCGCGCCGACCCCGGCCGAAGGCAGGGTCGAGATAATGGTCAGCGGATGGATCCAGCTTTCGTACAACATCCCCAGGACGATATACACCGCCAGCAACGCGGCCAGAATCAGTAAGGGCTGCGATGACAAGGAGTCCTGGAACGCCGCCGCGGAGCCCTGAAAGCTACCCTGAATCGAAGCCGGCATGGCAATCGAGCGCAAGGCGTTACCGATTCCAATGGTTGCGCTAGACAACGATACCCCCAGAGGCAGGTTGAACGAGAAGGTCACCGCCGGGAACTGCCCCTGATGATTGACCGCCAGCGCGGTATTGGTCGGCTGATAATGGCTGAGCGCGGATAGTGGCACCAGGGCGCCACTGGCGCTGGGCACATAAATCCATTTAAGGGCGTCGGGGCTCTGCCAGTAGTTTGGCGCCAGTTCCATCACCACGTGGTATTGGTTCAGTGGTTGATAGATGGTCGACACTTGTCGCTGGCCGAAGGCGTCGTTCAGGGTGTTATCGAGATTCAACTGGCTGATGCCCAGACGCGCCATGGTATTACGGTCAAACACCAGGCTGGACTGCAAGCCCTGGTCTTGCTGATCGGAGTTGACATCGGCCAGCGTGGGTACGCGTGACAGCGCTTTGAGCACTTTAGGCTCCCATAGCCGTAGTTGCTCCAGGCTATCGCCTTGCAATGTGTATTGATATTGCGCATTGCTCTGGCGCCCGCCGATGCGGATATCCTGCACCGCCTGCAAAAATAAGGTGGCGCCGGGTTCATGCGCCAAACTCTTGCGCAAGCGCGCGATCACCTGATCCGAGCTTTGACTGCGCTGACTCAGCGGTTTGAGCACCACAAACATATTGGCGACATTGCGCTGCGAACCGCCGGTAAACCCGACCACGCCATCCACCGCCGGATCGCGCCGCACCAGCGTGATGAAGCGCTGCAGCTTGCGCTGCATTGCCTGAAACGAGATTTGCTGATCGGCGCGCAGCATGCCGGTCAGGCGCCCGGTATCCTGCTGAGGGAAGAACCCTTTGGGAATCGCCCCATATAAATAGACGTTCAGGCAAATTGTTGCCAACAGCAACAGCATCATGCTGCGCCCATGCGCCAGCGCCCAGGTCAGTGAACGCCGATAGCCATCCAGCAAGCCATCGAACCCGCGCTGGCTGAGTAGAGCCAGGCGCGAGACGGATGCTTGGGGATTGGGGGCCTTGAGCCAGCGCGCGCACAGCATCGGCGTCGTGGAGAGCGAGACCACCAGCGAGATCAAAATCGCCACTGATAGTGATACTGCGAATTCGCGGAACAGGCGGCCAATGATGCCGCCCATCAGCAGAATCGGTATAAACACCGCGATCAGCGACAGACTCATCGACAACACGGTAAAGCCCACTTCGCGCGCGCCCCTGAGCGCGGCGGCGCGTGGTGTCATCCCCTGCTCGATGTAGCGCGAAATGTTCTCCAGCACCACGATGGTGTCATCGACCACAAAGCCGGTGGCAATGGTCAGCGCCATCAGCGACAGGTTGTTCAGGCTGAACCCCGCCAGATACATCACACCAAAAGTGCCGATCAACGACACCGGCACGGTAATCGCTGGAATCAGTGTGGCGCGACCGTTACGCAGAAACAGAAACACCACCAGGATCACCAGCCCGACCGAAATCAGCAAGGTGCGCTCAACGTCGGCCAGCGAGGCGCGAATGGTCGGCGTGCGATCCAGCGGCACATCAAGCCGAATACCCTGCGGAATCGAGGCCTGCAGCTCGGGTAACAGCGCGCGCACCCGATCAACGGTGGCAATGATATTGGCCCCGGGCTGGCGCGTGACCACCAGCAATACCGACGGCTGACCATTGACCGATCCGGCGTTGCGCAGATCTTGCACCGAGTCGGAGACATCGGCCAGATCCGACAAACGCACCCCGGCGCCATTGTGATAGCCAACGATCAGCGGCAAATAGTCGCGCGCCGCGCTCGCTTGGTCATTCGCCTCTATCTGCCAACGCTGGCTAGCCCCCTCCAGCGCCCCCTTGGGACGATTGGCATTCACCGCCACCAGCGACGCGCGCACGGCTTCCAGACTCATGCCGTACTGGTTCAGCTGTTGCGGCCGCAATTCAACCCGTACCGCCGGCAATGAACTGCCACCGACCGACACGTCACCGACTCCGCGTACCTGCGCCAGCTTCTGCGCCAGAATTGTCGAGGCAACGTCATACATTTGACCCTGGTTGTACGCCTTGGAGGTCAGTGACAGGATCATGATCGGCGCGTCGGCCGGGTTCATCTTGCGATAGGTCGGATTGCTCGGCATGCCGGAAGGCAGCAAGGCATGCGCCGCGTTAATCGCCGCCTGCACATCGCGCGCCGCGCCGTTGATATCGCGATCCAAATCGAATTGCAGGGTGATCCGGGTTGAGCCCAGCGCGCTGGCCGAGGTGATTTCACTCACGCCGGCAATCCGCCCAAGCGAACGCTCCAGCGGCGTCGCCACACTGGAAGCCATGGTTTCCGGACTGGCGCCGGGCAAGCTGGCCGACACCGAAATAGTGGGGAAGTCGACCTGCGGCAGGGGCGACACCGGCAGCAACTTAAACGCCAGCATGCCGCCAAGCGCGATGGCCAGCGTCAGTAGCGCGGTGCCAACCGGGCGCCGGACAAAGGGGGCGGACAGATTCATTGCCGTGTCCGCCAGCGCCGCGCCAGGCGATCAAACGCCAGATAGATCACCGGTGTGGTGAACAGCGTCAGCATCTGACTCACCAGCAGACCGCCAACCATCGTCAGCCCCAGTGGGTGACGCAATTCGGAGCCGACACCACGCCCCAGCATCAACGGCAAAGCCCCCAGCAGCGCTGACAGGGTGGTCATCAGAATCGGACGGAAGCGCAACAGGCAGGCCTGGTAAATCGCCGCGCGCGGCTCCATGCCCTGTTCGCGCTCGGCGGCCAGGGCGAAGTCGATCATCATGATGGCGTTTTTCTTGACGATACCGATCAACAACACAATGCCGATAATCCCGACCACGCCCAGATCGTTGCCCGAGATCAGCAGCGCCAGCAGAGCGCCGACGCCGGCCGAGGGCAGGGTGGACAGAATAGTCACGGGGTGGATAGTGCTTTCATACAGCACCCCAAGCACGATATACATGGTGATCACAGCGGCCAGAATCAACCACAGTGTGTTCGACAACGAGGACTGGAAGGCCGCCGCCGCCCCCTGGAAATGCACTTGCAGACTGGCGGGCATGGCGAGATCGCTGGTGGCTTGATGTACCGCGTTGACCGCGCTGTCGAGCGAAGCCCCTGGGGCCAGATCGAACGACACCGAACTGGAGGGGAACTGCCCCAAATGATTGACGGTCAGCGCCGCGGTACGTTGTTCGACATGTACCAGCGTGGCCAGCGGCACCTGCGCGCCACTGGAACTGGGCAGGTACACCTGGTCCAGCTCAGCCACCCCACCGCCGCGCGCTTGCTGCTCCAGCACCACGCGGTACTGATTGGTCTGAGTAAAAATCGTGGAGATCTGGCGTTGGCCAAAGGCATTGTAAAGTGCGTTGTCCACCGCGGCGGTAGTGATCCCGAGGCGCGCGGCGGTATCGCGATCAATCGTGATATAGGCCTGCAAGCCCTGGTCTTGCAGGTCGCTGGCAACATTCGCCAACTCGGGCGCCTGTTTGAGCCGGTTGACCAGTTTGGGTACCCATAGGCTCAGTTCCTGCGGCGATGTGGCTTGCAGAATAAATTGATACTGCGAGCGGCTGACACCGGAATCCAGTGATAAATCTTGCACCGGTTGCAGGTAGGCGGTGATCCCGCTGACTGTTGCCAGGCTGGATTCAAGACGCGGCATCACCTTGGCCAAGGCATCGCGATCGGACAAGGGCTTGAGATTGACCAGCATGCGCCCGTTATTCAGGGTGCTATTGCTGCCATCGACGCCAATGAATGACGACAGGCTGGCCACCGCCGGGTCGCGCAAGATGACCTCCGCCAAGCGTTGCTGGCGTTGTGCCATGGCGCCGAACGAAATCGATTGCGGCGCCACGCTCATCACTTGTATCGCGCCGGTATCCTGCTCGGGGAAAAACCCCTTGGGGACCCATAGATATAACGCCACGGTCAGCAGCAAGGTGCCCAACGCCACGCACAGCGTCAGTTTCTGTCGATCCAGCACCCAGTTGAGCATTTTTCCGTAGCCGGCGATCACTCGATCGAAAAACTGGCCACTGGCATGGTAGAAACGGCCTTGCTTCTCATCCGGCACATGTTTCAACAGGCGCGCGCACATCATCGGCGTCAACGTCAGAGACACCACCGCCGAGATCAGAATCGCTACCGCCAAGGTGATGGCGAACTCGCGAAACACCCGGCCAACCACATCGCCCATGAATAGCAATGGTATCAGCACCGCAATCAGCGAAATGGTCAGGGATATGATCGTGAAACCAATCTGTTGCGAACCCTTGAGCGCGGCGGCGAATGGCGTCTCCCCTTGCTCAAGATAGCGCGAGATGTTCTCGATCATTACGATGGCGTCATCCACCACGAAGCCGGTGGCAATCGTCAACGCCATCAGGGTCAGATTATTGATACTGAAGCCGGCGGTAAACATCACGGCAAAGGTGCCAACCAGCGACAGCGGCACCGCCACCGCCGGAATCAGCGTGGCCGGAATATTGCGCAGAAACAGAAAAATCACCATCACCACCAGCGCCACCGAGAGCAAGAGCTCATATTGCACGTCGGCGACCGATGAACGAATGGTAACGGTACGGTCGGTCAATACGCGCACATCGACCGAGCCGGGCAGGGTGGCTTGCAGCATCGGCAGTTGCTGCTTGATGCGGTCCACCACCTGAATCACATTGGCGCCGGGCTGGCGCTGAATGTTCAACAGCACCGCCGGCTCTCGATTGGCCCAGGCAGCCAGCCGAATGTTTTCGGCGCTGTCACTGACGTTGGCGACATCCGACAAATAGAGCGGCGCGCCATTTTTGAAGCTGACCACCACATGTCGGTAGTCGTCCGCGGAGTTTAGCTGATCATTGCCGTCAATCGTGGAAGCGGTATCGACACCGTCGAAACTGCCCTTGGCCAGATTCACGTTGGCATTGGTGACCGCGGTATTGATATCGGTCAGGCTCAGCCCGCTGGCGGCCAGCGCGCGCGAGTTAGCGGCAATTCGCACCGCCGGACGCAAGCCGCCGCCAATGCTCACCAGACCCACCCCGGGCAACTGCGACAGCTTTTGCGCCAGGCGGGTATCGACCAGATCGGTCAACGCCGGCAGGGTCAACGTCGGCGAGGTGATCGCCAGAGTGACAATCGGCGTATCCGCCGGGTTAACCTTGTTATACACCGGGGGGGCGGGCAGATCGGTGGGCAGCAAATTAGTCGCCGCGTTAATCGCCGCCTGCACCTCTTGCTCAGCGACATCCAGCCCGACTTCCAGGTCGAATTGCAGGGTGATGGTCGACGCGCCGCCCGAACTGGACGAGGCCATCTGGTTCAAGCCCGGCATCTGGCCAAACTGACGTTCCAGCGGGGCGGTCACCGACGAGGTCATCACGTCCGGACTGGCGCCAGGATAGAAAGTCACAACCTGAATCGTCGGATAATCCACTTCGGGCAAGGCGGATACCGGCAGAAAACGGTAGCTCATCAGGCCGACCAATAGAATCGCCAGCATGGCGAGCGAAGTGGCGACCGGCCGCTGAATAAACAGCCGCGATGGATTCATCATGCCGCGGGCGCCTTGTGATGGCGGTGTTGTCCCTTGGCCGCGGCACTGTCCGGCGGGCTGGTTTGCGCTCCGGCCAACACCACTCGCGCGCCATCACGCAAGCGATCCACGCCATCCACCACCACGCGGTCCCCCGCGACCAAACCGCTATTGACCAGCAACTGATCCCCGACGCTCGGGCCAGGAACGATGACGCGCAGCGCCACCGTATGATCGGGTTGGATCAGATAGACAAAGGTACCCGGCTGCCCGCGTTGCAAGGCCGCCAGCGGAATCACTACTGCATTCTTGCGCACCTCGGTTTGCAAGCGGATGTTCACAAACTGCTGTGGAAACAAGGTGTTGTCATCATTGGTAAACACCGCCTTCAGCGCCACCGTGCCGGTAGTGCTGGACACTTGGTTGTCAACCGCAAGCAATCTGCCATCGGCCAATTTGTGTAAATTTTCGCGATCCCAGGCTTCGACCGGTAAGGTTTGATGCGCGCCCAATGCCGGCAGAATCTGCCCCAGATTGTCCTCCGGTACCGAAAACACCACATTGGTCGGCTGCATTTGGGTAATCACCACCACGCCATTGGTGTCCGTGGTATGCACGATATTGCCCAAGTCGACCTGCTTCAGGCCGACGCGGCCGGACACCGGCGCGCTGATCCGGCAGTAAGTCAGTTGCAACTTGGCGTTATCCACCGCAGCGCCATCGGTGGCCACGGTCCCCAGGTATTGCTTAACCAGGGCGTCCTGAGTGGCGACCTGCTGTTCGGCGATCGAGTTCTGTGTCAGCAGGGCGCGATAGCGCGCCAAATCGAGTCGCGCGTTGGCCAGCAAGGCTTGGTCATGCAGTAACTGTCCCTGGGCTTGTGCCAGTTGTACTTGGTAGGGACGGGGATCGATCTGCGCCAGCAACTGACCCGCCTTGACCATCTGGCCTTCGACAAAACCAATCCGCTGCAGCTCGCCGGTGATCATGCTATGCACCGTGACAGTATTGTTCGGCGTCACCGTGCCCAGGGCGGTCAGTTCGAGCGGCATATCGCGCAAGCTCGCCGCCACGGCGGTCACCACCGTGGGAGCTTGCTTACCCTTACGCGCATCGGCGCCACCATTTCCCAGAGTTAAGCGCCAGACCAAAAACCCCAGCAATAGCAGCAACACCAGCAGAACTATCGGTTTTTTTCCGCGTAACGAGCGCAGGTTAGGTCGGGTCATGGCGAGGCGCAATCAAAAAATGGATAAGGTTGAGCATTAAACTATGTCAGTGGTTATATATTACCCGAGACATATAAACGATTGCGCAGCCCGTTTCCGTAAACCCAGGCTGCTTGATTAATAATCTTTAAGTTCAAGGTCGCGCGGCTAAAGCGCTTGCAGAAATATGCGCAGGCGCGTGACTTTAGGCAATGCGGGCAGGCTCCTCAGGCGCTCGGCCACAGCGGCGGCACCACTGGGCAGTAGAATATCGAGCTCCACGGAGCCGTCCAGATAATGCGCCAGCAATTGCTCCAGCAGTAAATATTCCCCGCCCAGACCAAGATTAAGCTGGCGCAGCAATTGCTGGCGCGATGGTAAGGCCAGGTTGGCGATCGCGTCGTCGTGGTCGGCATCGATATGAATGGTGGCATCGCTCACCGCGTGCAGCTCAAATAACCGCTGTTGCGCTTGCAGAGCCACTTGATGGCCTTCCGACACGCTGATATGGCTGCCCACCAGCAGGTGCGCGTCCACCACCACCAAGTCGCCCATCTTGCGCGTACGAATGTCGTGGGCATTGACCACGCCTTCGGTCTGACTCAGCGTGGCGCGCATGGCATCAACTTCATCGACGCTCAGGCCGCGATCCATCAAATCCTGAAATGCGTCGTAGCCAAAACGCCAGCCCATGCGGCTGACCATGAACCCGACAATCGCCGCGGCCAATGGGTCAAACAGCGGCATCCCCAATAAATTACCGATAATCCCGAGCGCCACGACCAGCGAAGAAGCCGCATCGGAGCGCGCGTGCCAGGCATTGGCGGCCAACATACTGGAGCGCACACGCTGGGCCACCGCCAGCATGTAGCGAAACAGGCTCTCCTTGGCCAGCAAGGCGGCGAGCGCCACCCACAGCGCCACTTCGTGCACCCGAGGAATCAACTGCGGCTGGCTGAACTTCAGCGCGGAAGTCCACAGCATTCCCAGCCCCACCACCAGCAGCAAGGCGCCAAGCACCAGCGAGGCGGCGGTCTCAAAGCGGAAATGGCCATAGGGATGGTCCTGATCCGCAGCCTTGTGACTGAAATGGTTCGCCACCAGCACGGCGAAATCGGATAACAGATCGGATAAGGAGTGAATACCATCGGCAATCAAGCCGCTGGAGTGCGCCAGTACCCCCACGGCAATCTGGAAGGCGCTCAACACCAGATTCAGCGCCACGCTGACTAGAGTGCTATGGCGAGCCGCCTGCTGTTTAACATTTAATTCCGGCGTGGTGGTCAATACGTCACTGGTCATAGGTTTCTTTACGGTAGGACGTGGATGCGATTTCATTCTAGCAGCATCGTTTGAATCCACGACGATCACAATAAATCGCACTACATTTAACCACGTATATATGAGTAGCCTATTTGCAAAGATTATCACTGCCATATAATGGCACCTTTGCCCCTTGCTTTGGCTGGGTTACAACCAACAGGAACATCATGTCCACTTTACATGCGATTCTTTTCGCCATCATGCAGGGTATCTCCGAGCTATTCCCCATCAGTAGTCTGGGACACGGCGTGGTACTGCCAGATCTGCTGCGCTGGAACCTGGATCGGCAAGACCCCAGCTTTCTCTCATTCATGGTGGTGTTACACCTCGGCACCGCGCTGGCGCTGTTGATCTATTTCCGTAAGGACTGGATTGAGCTGATCGGTGGATTTGTGCGCGCGGGCGGACGCCCGGTCAACCCCGAGTCACGTCTGATGTTGCGCTTGATCGTCGGCACGATTCCCGCCGGCCTGTTGGGTCTGCTGCTGGAGAAGAAGCTGCGCATGCTGTTTGGCTCCACCAATCTGGTGCTGGTGGTGATGATCATCAACGGCGTGATTCTGATCGCCGGCGACTTTCTGAAAAAACGCGATGGCGGTCGCCCTCTTGATGCACTGAGCTATGGTGGCGCGTTAAAAATTGGCGTGGTGCAGGCTTTGGCGCTGATTCCGGGAATCTCGCGCTCGGGCGTCACCCTGATCGCAGGTCTGAATCAAGGGCTGAACTATGCCTCCGCCGCGCGTTTCGCCTTTTTGCTCGCCACACCGATCATCGGCGCCGCCAGCCTGTTGGAAGTGCCCAAGCTGATGCACGCTCATAGCCAGATTTCGCTGAGTTTTGGTCTGTTGTGCGGCCTGATCTCAGGGATCTGCGCTTACCTCAGTACCTGGGCGCTGATGCGCTATTTCAATAAACACGAAGTGCAGGCCCTGCGTCCATTCGGCTGGTATTGCATCGGGCTCGGACTGTTAGGCCTGGCGCTCAAGCTGCTTTAAGGATTGATTAATGGCGGAAGATAAAAAAGAACCCTGGCTGAATCACCTGGCGCTAACCACGGTGATTCTAGCGGTATGCGCCACCCTGGCGACGTTCAAGGGCGGCGGCTATTCGACCAAGAGCGTGATCAGCCAGGCGCAGGCATCGGATCAATGGGCCTTTTACCAGGCCAAGGCAATCAAGGGCGACCTGTACCAGGTTGAACTGGACGCGTTACAGACCACACTCGCCACCTTACCGGCAACGACGCCGTTGTCGGTCAAGCAGGTGTATCAAAGCAAGATCGACGATTACCAGGCCAGGGTGACGAAGTACGCGCGCGAGAAAAGTCAGATTCAGAAGCAGGCGCAGCAGCTGGAGCAACAGCGTGATGCCGCGCAGCGCCAGGGTCACCCATTCGGCGTAGCGGTGATCTTCTTGCAGGTGGCGATTCTGATTTCGTCGATTGCCGGCCTGTTCCGGCGCAAACAAGTGTGGTACGCGGCGCTACCAATCGGCTTGCTGGGTCTGATTTTCTTTGCCGATGGTTTCTGGTTGTTTTTCTAAGTGAGTGCGCGGCCAAGCCAGGGTTTATGGCTTGGCCGACGGCGCACTAAAAGTGAGCAAATCCCTTGTCTAGCATTTTATTCACAACTTCTAAGTTAGCATTCATGGCTTTTAACTTCTCATTCTCCGCTTTTAAGTCAGCCACCAGATTCTCACTCGCCGCCCCAGCCAATTTCTTACTTTCCGCCGCGCCCGCCACCACGCCCGCGCTCGCCACACCGGGCAGCGCCGCCGCCAAATTCCCTATCGGCAAAATCAACGTCTGCGCCTGAGCCAGTCCTTGCGCGGCGGTCAGGGCGCCATTGAGGGCGTTGGCGCTATTCACCGCTGAGGCAACACCCAAGCCGGCCGAGGCGATCAGCAAACCCGAGCGTGTCAACAACGACGTTATCGATGCAATTTTTTGAATGTGTTTTTCTTTGATACCCAGTCCAGGTAACACGATCTTGACCAAATTCTCCAGGGAGTCGCCTCCGCCGGGTAACGGCGCTTTTCCATGGACCACGTTATAGTAATTGATCAAGTGGCAGCACAAATCGGCCGTCGCCAAGGCGACGTTGGTCCACGCAATGGCGGCGACCGGCGCCGTCGCGCCGAACGTCACCACCGCCGCCGCGGTCGTCGCCGACGCGGCGCCCCCAGTGATGAGCAGCGTGATCACGCCTTTGATTGCAGCGTTGCGCGCGTTGACCACGTCCGCGCGCTGTGACGTCTGCGCGGATTGTTGCGCCAACTCGGCATATCGCTGCAGTGACTGGTCCAGATCGGTCGGATCTGACGGATCGGATAGATCTGATAGTTCGGCCTGCGCCGCTTGCAGGAAGATCGAGTCCAACGGCTGATGTAATTCGGGGGCAGTGCCCCCCCGGGGGGGGAGCGGGGTATCAAAAGCGACTGTTTGTCTATACCCATTACCACCAATGTTACTGATTGTCATGATAGAGATTCCTTTGAATCAATGCAGTGAGAGCAAGAGCGCGTCGGTTTGGGCCAAAAGCGGCGCATGGCGCGCGTCTTCGGCGCATAGGCTCTGGCATACCCGCAGCGTGTCGCGCGCCGTATCCGTCTCCTCTAAAGCCAGCAGGCACTCGCCCATCTGGTAGAGCGGTTGCGGCTCGCGCGCAAACAGCTGCGTGGCCAGCAGGTAAAAGCCCAAGGCGTCTTGATAGCGCTCCAACTGCTGCAGGGTGCTTGCCAACGCCAGGTAGTTCTGCAGGCGATGCGGTCGGTAGAGTAAAATCACGGCAAAGTCGGGCAGCGCCGCGCTGTAATCGCGATTCAGATAGGCGCTGCCGGCTTGGGAAAACAGTTGTCGCAATTGTTGTTCGCTCACCGGACCGAGCCCGGCCAGTTCGGCACAGCCGTCTAGCACGGATTGGTAGACGCGCAAAATCTGTTGCTGCAACGCTTCTCCGTCCAGTTCGGCGGCATTGGCTTCAGTCGCCACTGACGGAGGCAACTCTTGGGTGATGGCGAAATGTGGCGGCACACGTAATCCTTGGTAACATAAGTGAGCGGCCAGTATGGCTGGCGGAAGATTCGTATGAATTGCAGAATTCGCTTACACCGACGCGGGTCAATCTGATCAAGATAAATCCCTGAACCCCCTCTAATCTCGGTTGATCCGCTGGGTTTTTGTCAATTCGGATCATCCCGGTTATCCTAAGACAATAAAATCCTGAAATTAAAGAGAAATACGTGGTTTATGCTGCATAGCATCAAAATTATTCATTCCGCCCTGCGCCGTCAACGTCAATCTTGGCAGCAACTGCCTTTGTGGACCGAATTGCGACCGGTGTTCGCGATGTCGCTGCCGTTGATCCTGTCGCAAGCCGCGCAGATCGGCATTATGTTTATCGATTCGATCCTGATGGGCCGGCTGGGCCCCGGCGCGCTGGCGGCGGGCGCGCTGGCGCTATCAAGTTATTTCTTCTGCTTTGTGCTGGCTTATGGACTGAGCTCCGCCGCCGGCAATTTGGTGGCGCTGGCGCATGGTCGTGGAGACCGCCGCGCGATCGTGGCCGCCACCCGCGCCTGCCTGCTGCTGTCGCTGTTGATGTCGCTGGTGATCGGCGTGTTGCTGTGGCATGCCGAACCGGCGATGCTGGCCTTGGGTCAGGCGGCGCCAACCGCGCGTCTGGCCACGCGCTTTTTGCATATTCTGCTGTGGGGCATGCCGATGAGCATGCTGTTTCTGACGCTACGCAGCTTCGCCTCGGGGATTGGCAACCCGGGTCCGGTACCGTTTATTACCCTGTCTGCGCTGGTGCTGGCACCCTGTTGTGGCTGGATCTTGTCGCAAGGGATTGGCGCCTGGACCGGCCTGGGTTTGGACGGAATTGCACTCTCGTCCGTGTTGACCTATTGCTATATGGGGATGGCTTTTTGCCTGGTGGTGAAACGTAACCCGGTCTTCGCGCGCTATCACTTGTTTGGCGGTTTTGAGCGCCGCGATCTGGCGGCGATTAAACCGCTGCTGCGCCTCGGGATGCCCACCTCGGGCACCATGGCGCTGGAAAGCGGCATGTTCAGCGCCAGCGCCTATTTAATGGGCGCGCTTGGCACCTCCGAACTGGCGGCGCATCAAAGCATGTTTCAGTTGGTCACGGCCAGTTTCATCATCCCGATTGGGCTGGCGCAGGGAATTTCCATGTGTATCGGGCAAGCCGCCGGCGCTGGTGAGTTTCAACGGGTCAAACATCTCGGGAATTTGGGCCAAACCCTGGCGCTTGCCTGGAGCGTTCTGACCGCCAGTCTGCTGTTGCTGCTCCCCGGCCTGTTGGTCTCGATGTTTCTGCCCGAGGGGCGGCCGGGCGTCGACACGGCGCGTCAGATTGCTTTATCGCTGGCGCCGCTGGTGGCGCTATTGCTGGTGTTTGATGCCTGGCAGACCGTGAGTAATGGGATGTTGCGCGCTCTCAAGGATGCGCACACCACCTTGCTGATCTATTCGCTGGGCTGCTGGGGGATAGGGATTCCACTAGCGTGGTGGTTGTCGCGACATGGGCTGGGGGCCATCGGCGTGTGGAGTGGCATGACGGCCGGGCTGACCGTGGTCAGCCTGCTTCTGACGCGGCGTTTCAGTCGTTTAACCGATGCATTGCTCACCGGCGGCAAACGCCTTTAAGTCAGCGCCGGTCATCGGGAGTCTGTCGGGTTATGGACCGAGCAGCCGCTTTTGCAGCCGCGGACTCCAAAGTCCGACAGGTTCCTAGGTTTCTTCGTAGGTCGATAACTTCAGCAGGTGGTAGGCGGGACACCAGCCGGAGAGACCGGTGGAGAGGGGAATCAGGCCCAGCCAGGCCCAGGGATTATGGGGACCGAGGAGCGCCAGACTGGTGACCAACAAGCCAATCACCGTGCGTATCAAGCGCTCGGCCCTGCCGATATTGCGTAGCATTATGCGCTCCTCGAATCGCGCTTTACTCCGACATGGCGGCCAACAGTTCGGCCTGATGTTCGGAGATCAAGGCGGAGGTTAGATCATCCAGGTCGCCATCCATCATATATTCCAACTTGTACAGCGTCAGGTTGATGCGATGGTCGGTAATCCGGCCCTGGGGGAAATTGTAGGTGCGAATCCGCTCGCTGCGATCGCCAGATCCCACCAGGCTCTTGCGCGTCGCGGCCTCTTTGGCCTGCGCTTCGCGCGTGCGCGCGTCCATAATGCGCGCCGCCAGCACCGACAAGGCGCGCGCCTTGTTTTTGTGCTGCGAACGGTCATCCTGACACTCGACCACAATCCCGGTCGGCAAGTGCGTGATGCGCACCGCGGAGTCGGTCTTGTTAATGTGCTGCCCACCGGCGCCCGAGGCGCGGAAGGTATCGACACGAATATCCGCCGGATTGATGTCGACCTCGGCCACTTCATCGGCCTCCGGCATCACCGCCACGGTACAGGCCGAGGTATGAATCCGCCCCTGGGTTTCAGTCACTGGCACCCGTTGCACGCGATGGCCACCGGATTCGAATTTGAGTTTTGAATACGCGCCAAAACCGACAATTCGCGCAATCACTTCTTTGTAGCCACCGAGATCAGACTCCGAGGCGGAGACGATTTCAACCTGCCAGCGATTACGCTCGGCGTAGCGGGTATACATGCGCAACAGATCGCCGGCAAACAACGCAGCTTCGTCGCCGCCGGTTCCCGCCCGGACTTCGAGATAGATGTTGCGCTCGTCGTTTGGATCCTTGGGCAATAACAGCTTTTGCAGGTCCAATTCCAGCTGGTCGCGCCGCTCACGCCCGGCTTCGATTTCCGCCTGGGCGAAATCTTTCATCTCGGGGTCGGACAGCATGTCTTCAGCGGCCGCAATATCGTTTTCGCAATCACGCCAGGCCTGAAAAGCTTCTACCACCGGCGTCAGTTCGGCATGTTCGCGTGTCAGACGGCGATATTGATCCATGTCTTCGGTCACGCCGGGTTGCACCAACAGGTGCATCACTTCCTCCAGCCTATCTGCCAGCTGGGATAACTTGGCCGCAATCGAGGGTTTCATCAGGACTCCGGATGCAAGTGGTAAACCCGCGCCACGGCTTGAACCAGCGCATCGGAATCGACACCCGTTCTTGCCGACAGGGCCTGGGTCGGCGCATGCATCAATTTATTGGTCAGTTGGATAGACAGGGCTTCCAATACTTTTTCCACCGGCTCGCCGCGCTCAAGCTGCTTCTTGGCCGCTTCCAGCACATGACGGCGCATGCGTTCGCCCTCGTCGCGCAGGGCGCGAATCAAGGGCACGATTTCGCGCTGCTTCAGCCATTGGCTGAACTCGGCCACGCGCGCCACGATAATGCTCTCAGCTTCGGTCGCCGCTACCTGGCGCGCCTCGCGACCGACTTCCACCACGCTGGCCAGATCATCCACGGTATAGAGAAATACATCGGCGAGCTGGCCAACTTCGGGCTCGATATCGCGCGGCACCGCCATGTCGAGCATGAACATCGGGCGATGACGGCGCGCCTTGATCGCGCGTTCGACCATGCCCTTGCCAACCAGCGGCAACTGACTGGCGGTCGAGGTAATCACCACATCGAAGCGCGGCAATACGTCGGAAAGGTCGGACAGCGACAGCGCTTGGCCGCCAAAGCGCTCAGCCAGCGCGCGACCGCGTTCCAGTGTGCGATTGGCCACGGCGATCAACGCCGGCTGACGCGCCGCGAAGTGGGTCGCCACCAGTTCAATCATTTCACCCGCGCCAATGAACAAGATGTTCAATTCGCCAATGCTGGGGAAGATCTGCTCAGCCAATTTGACCGCGGCGGCCGACATCGAAACCGAGTTGGCGCCGACCGCGGTTTTACTGCGCACTTCTTTAGCCACGGAAAACGCCCGTTGAAACAGGGCATTAAGCTGAGGCCCCAGGGCGCCGGCCTCTTGCGCGATACGCACCGCGTCTTTGAACTGTCCCAAGATCTGGGTTTCGCCCAAAACCATCGAATCCAGACCGCTGGTGACGCGAAAAGCGTGGCGCGCCGCTTCGGAGGCATCCATCCGATACAGATACGGCGCGACTTGTTCGGGTGTCAGATCGTGGTATTGCGCGAGCCAGGCAATGGCGCGCAGCGGATCGGGACAGGAGCAATAAATTTCGGTGCGATTACAGGTGGAAATAATCGCAGCCTCTTGTGCGGCATGGCTATCGAGCAGCCGCCCCAAGGCCTCCGGCAACGCCTCGGCGGAAAAAGCGAGCTTTTCCCTCACCTCCAACGGTGCGGTTTGATGATTGAGACCAAAGGCAACCAGATGCATGAGCAATAAAGACTGCGAAGTAAATGGGGCATTTTAGCTTATCTTGCCGCGCACGTCCCGAGCGTAACCGACAATGTCATAAGATGATGACTATAAGACCGTCGCGCCACGGGTTAAGATAGCGTCAGGAGGATTTGTCATGTCACTTAAGCTCGCTGATATCCGTCTGGATTACAGCAAAAAAGAATTGTCCCCCGAGGACTGCCTGCCCAACCCGGTGGCCCAGTTTGAACTGTGGCTTAACGAAGCGATGTCCGCGCAGGTTCCCGAGCCCACGGCGATGCATATCGCCACGGTAGCTCCTGATGGGCGTCCCAGCGCGCGTATCGTGTTGCTCAAGGGTGTGGAGGATGGTCAGTTTTTGTTTTACACCAATTATCTAAGCCGCAAGGGGCGTCAGCTCCACGACAATCCTCAGGTGTCTTTGACCTTTTTCTGGCCCGAGCTCGAACGCCAGGTTCGGATCGAGGGCCGCGCCACGCAACTGCCCGGGCCGATTTCCGATGCCTATTTTGCTAGCCGTCCCTACACCAGCCGGCTTGGCGCCTGGGCATCAGAGCAAAGCACGGTGATTCCCTCCAAGGCCGAGCTGGTGAAGCGCGCGGCGATGTTCGGCATGCGCCATCCGATCAAAGTGCCGCGGCCACCACACTGGGGAGGCTATGGCGTCACGCCGGATTTAATCGAGTTCTGGCAAGGCAGACCCAGTCGCCTGCATGACCGCGTGGTCTATCGACTGGAACCTAGCCAAGAGTGGCATAAAGCACGCCTCGCCCCTTGAGCGTTCGGGCGGGCGAACTGATGCATACCCGCCACAACCGCGGCGCGCCGCGCTGGCGCGCCGCCCCGTTTTAGAGGGGTTTGCGCCCCCCCTCGCATTTGGTACAGCATTCCAGTTCCCCAACCATCACTTCAGCCAGCAGCCAATTTTGTCCGTACGCCTCTAGATATACGCCAGAGCCGGTGATCACGCCGCCTCATTGTCGGGGATGCGGCCCACACCGTCCGCGCCCCATTTGTTCTGCGTATCTGGAGCACGATTCAATGAAAAAATTGTCTTTCCTTGCGGCGCCATGCCTGGCCGCGGCCACCTTGGGCTGCATCGCGCCAGCGGGCGCGGCCCAGCTGATCGATTTATCCTCCACGCACGCGACACTCGCCGGTACCTCGTTGTTGACCAGCGCTGGCGCATTACCCGCCGATTTCAAAGCCGTGCGCAGTCAGACGCTGCCCAGTGGCAAGGTGATCACCCGTTATCAGCAGTATTACCAAGGGGTTCCGATTTGGGGGCTCTCCGCCGTCGAAGAGCGTCAGCCCAGCGTACTCGGCGCTCACCCCAAGCTGTTTGGCAAGATGGCGACCCAGATCCAGCAGGATCTGGCCAGCGTCAAACCAGCACTGAGCGCCAGTCAAGTCCTGCAACTTGCCCGTGGCCTCAAGTCTGGCGGCTACGCCACCGCGAATGAACAAGCCGAGCTGGTGATCCGCCTGAATCAGGCACACGACGCGCAATTGGTCTACCTGGTGTCATTTTTGGTTCAGAGCCCGACGCCAACACGTCCATTTATGATCGTCGACGCCACCAATGGCGCGATTCTCAAACAATGGGACGGATTGACGCATCTGGATGCCACCGGCCCTGGTGGTAATAAAAAAACCGGAGAGTACGAGTACGGCAAGAAGTATGGTTTTCTGCCAGTCAGCGATGATTGCAGTATGGATAATGGCGCGGTACTGGCCATCGACCTGCATTCCAGCGAAGACACCAGCATCAATACGCCATTCAAGTTCAACTGCCCGCGCAATACCGCGGATCGGGCGATTAATGGCGCGTATTCACCGGTGAACGACGCCTATTATTTTGGCAACGCGGTGGTCAAGATGTATCACGACTGGCTTGGACTGAAGCCAATCAACGGTCCGCTCTACTTGCATGTGCACTACGGTCGGCGCTACGAAAACGCCTTCTGGGACGGTTCCAGCATGAACTTTGGTGACGGCGCTCGTCGGCTCTACCCGCTGGTCTCGGTCGATGTCACCGGACATGAGATCAGCCATGGGTTTACCGAGCAAAATTCCAATCTGGAGTACGAAGGGCAGTCGGGCGGGATCAACGAGGCGTTTTCAGATATGGCGGGCGCCGCCACCGAATTTTTCGTCAAAGGCAGCAATAGCTGGCAAGTCGGTCTGGACATTACCAAGGGCAAAAAACCACTTCGCTATATGGAACATCCCACCAAGGATAAACATTCGATCGAAAACGCCAAGGACTATACCGACGGTATGGATCCACACTTGAGCAGCGGGGTTTACAACCGGGCGTTCTACTTGCTGGCCACCGCCAGCGGCTGGGATGTCAAAAAGGCCTTTACGGTGTTTGCCGACGCCAACCGTCTGTATTGGAACGCCACCAGCGACTACAACCAGGCGGCGTGCGGCGTGGTCCGCGCCGCCAGCGCGCGCGGCTTTGACGATAAAGCGGTCACCGACGCCTTTCAGTCGGTCGGTGTCGCCTGCCAGGGGTAACCATGGGTTGGGGGGGGTACGATCGTCCAGCCGTCACGCGCAGCCCCAGTCGTCATCTTCACGCGTAGCGTGGAGATCCAGGGTTTTTGCTGGCAATGCCGCAAGTTCGCTGGATCCCCGCTCTTCGAGCGAGGATGACGGCGGAGGGCCGGAGAGCATGACGGCAAATGGGCGGGGCAATGCCCCGTCATCAGGCGTCGACGATCGCGCTAACGCTCCATTTTTTCGGCAATAACTTGCCGCGTTTGCCGCGACGACCGATATAGTCGCCCAGACTCAGTTTTTCCACTCCCGGCTTACCGCGCACCGAGACCATGGTCAGCAGCACCTTGTCGCCGCGCGCCAGGCCGACCGCGGTCACGATCTCTCCGGTCTCAAGCTGCATCAACATCAACCCGCGGCCCTTGGCCAGATCGCGCAGCTCGCTCGCGGGGAAGGCCAATATCCGACCATGATCCGACGCCACCACCAACTGCAGATCGACCTGCGCCACATCACTGGGCACCCGCACCGGCACCAGCACCGCATCGTCGGGTTCCACCGAGATAAACGCCTTGCCGGCCTTCACCCGACCCGCCATATCGGCCAGGCTGGCGACAAAGCCATAACCCGAGGAACTCGACATCACGTAACGCGCGGTTTCCGGACCGGCCAGCAAATGCAGTGGTTTAGCGCCATCCTGCACGTCAATCAACGAGGTGACCGGCACCCCGTCGCCACGCCCGGTAGGGACATCGGCGGCATTTACGGTATAGGCGCGCCCTCGGCTATCCAGCACAATCAATGGCCACACCGTACGCGTCTCGACCACGGTCGCCAGGGCATCGCCATCCTTGAACGCCAATGTGCTCAAATCGAGATTGTGTCCAACGCGCGCGCGCAGCCAGCCCTTTTCCGACAGAATCACACTGATGGCTTCGTCCGCCACCGTCTGGGTCAGAACCGCGCGCTCGGCCGCCTTGATTTCACTGCGCCGCGCGTCACCGTATTTGGCGGCATCGGCGATAATTTCATCGCGCACCATATCGCGCTTGACCTCGGGGTTGGCCAGTACATGACGCAAACCCTCGCGCTCTTCGCGTAACTCGGATAGCTCTTTCTCCAGCTTGAAGCCTTCCAGCCGCGCCAACTGGCGCAAGCGGATTTCCAGAATATCCTCGGCTTGTGCTTCGGATAATCCGAACGCCTTGATCAGATCGATCTTGGGCTCATCCGACTCACGAATCACCCGAATCACTTCATCGATATGGATGAAAGCAACCATCCGTCCTTCGAGGATATGAATTCGCTTGTCCACTTGTCCCAGGCGGAAGGTCAGGCGTCGCGTCACGGTGCTGATGCGAAACGACAGCCATTCGCTCAAGATCGCCTTCAGACCTTTTTGTCCCGGGCGACCATCCATGCCGATCATCACCAAGTTGAACGAGGCATTGCCCTCCAGACTGGTCTGCGCCAGCAACAAACGCACAAATTCGTCGGGATCCTGACGGCTGGACTTTGGCTCAAACACCAACCGTACCGGTTGGGAGCTGTCCGACTCGTCGCGCACCCGATCCAGCACCGAAAGCATCAGGCTCTTCAGGTTTTGCTGTTCTTGGGACAGGACTTTCTTGCCAGGGCGCAGCTTGGGGTTGGTGGCCTCTTCGATCTCGGCCAACACTTTCTGCGCCGAACTTCCCGGAGGAAACTCACCCACCACCACGCGCCATTGTCCGCGCGCCAGGCGTTCAATTTCCCAACGGGCGCGCACACGCACCGAGCCGCGCCCGGTTTCATAGGCGCTACAGATATCTTCGCGCGCGGTAATGATCTGGCCGCCACCCGGGAAATCCGGCCCGGGCACCCACTGCATTAACTCCGAGGTAGTGAGATCGGGGTTCGCCAGCAGCGCCACGCTGGCCGCCGCCACTTCTTTCAGGTTGTGCGGCGGAATTTCGGTAGCCAGGCCGACCGCAATCCCCGAGGCGCCGTTGAGCAGCACCATGGGCAAGCGCGCCGGTAACAGGTGCGGCTCTTGAAACGCGCCATCGTAGTTCGGCACGAAATCCACCGTGCCCATATCGATTTCAGCCAACAGCAATTCGGCGATCGGAGTCAGGCGCGCTTCGGTATAACGCATCGCGGCGGCGCCATCGCCATCGCGACTGCCAAAGTTACCCTGACCATCAATCAGGGGATAGCGCAGGGTAAAGTCCTGCGCCATGCGCACCAGCGCCTCGTACGCCGAGCTATCGCCGTGCGGGTGGTATTTACCTAGAATTTCACCGACCACCCGCGCCGACTTGACCGGTTTGGCCCCCGAGACCAGCCCCATATCGCGCATCGCATACAGAATGCGGCGTTGTACCGGCTTTTGACCATCAGCCACTTCGGGCAGCGCGCGTCCCTTGACGACGCTCATGGCGTATTCTAGGTAGGCGCGCTCAGCGTAAAGATCGAGAGCGATCCATTCGCCGCCCGCGGCAAGCTCTGGCGCGGCTTCCGGGGGCTTTTCTGGCGGTGCGCCGGCATCGGTGGCAGAATTAAACAGGTTGCCGCTAAACAAGTCGTCGTTATTCATCATGCTTCGTCGTATGGCAAAGGTCGCAGACAGGGATTGTACATGGCAAGCTTACTTCAGTGGCAATGCCACACTTTTGATGGGTTCACCTTAACCACACTGTACGAGATGTTGCGTCTGCGTGATCAAGTTTTCGTGCTGGAACAGCAATCGATTTATGGTGATCTGGATGGATTGGATCAGCAGGCCTTGCATGTCGTTGGATGTAATGGCAACGGCGTGTTGCAGGCCTATGCGCGCATCCTGGCGCCCGGTGATAAATATTCGGATGCCACCGCGATTACCCGCGTCGTGGTCGATCCGGCATTGCGCGGCGCGGGAATCGGCCAGCAATTAATGACCGAAGCGCTGTTACAGTGCCAGCAGCGTTTTCCGTCCGTGGCGCAACAACTGTCAGCCCAGGTGTCCTCTTTGGGCTTTTATCAGGCGCTGGGCTTTCAAACCATTTCCGCGCCGTATGACGATGGTGGCATTGAGCATGTGGACATGCGGCGCGAGGGCTGAACAATCTGTGTAGGCACGCGGATTAAACCATGCGGATACGTCCAAACGGTTGCCTGAACCGACCTAAATCGGCGATAATTCTATGATTTCCCAATGGTTCGCTCTATGAGCCAGTCATTGTTCATGTCATTCACCGTATCGAGGTTTCTTCCGCATGGTTACCCGAACCGAGCTCGCTAATGCTATCCGCTTCCTTTCCATGGACGCGGTGGAAAAAGCAAAATGTGGCCACCCCGGCATGCCCATGGGCATGGCAGACATCGCCGAAGTTCTATGGCGCGATCAACTGAAACACAGTCCAACCCATCCCCATTGGTACAATCGAGATCGCTTCGTGCTGTCGAATGGCCATGGTTCGATGCTGCATTACAGCCTGCTACACCTTGCGGGTTACGACGTTTCGATTGAAGACCTGAAGAATTTCCGCCAACTGCACTCTAAAACCCCGGGACACCCCGAGTACGGTTACACCGACGGAATCGAAACCACTACCGGACCACTGGGACAGGGCTTGGCTAACGCGGTCGGCATGGCCCTGGCGGAAAAATTACTCGCCGCCGAATTCAACCGTGATGGACTGCCGATTGTCGACCACCATACCTGGGTATTCCTCGGTGATGGCTGTCTGATGGAAGGCATTTCGCATGAAGCCTGCTCACTGGCCGGTACCTGGGGCCTGAACAAGCTGGTGGCGTTCTATGACGATAACGGCATTTCGATCGACGGCGACGTTGAAGGCTGGTTCACCGACGATACGCCCGCGCGTTTCGCCGCGTATGGCTGGCAAGTGATTCCGAACGTCAATGGGCACGATCCACGGGAAATTGCCACCGCGCTGCAAACCGCGAAGAAAAGCCCGGATCGTCCGACATTGATTTGCTGCAAGACCACCATCGGCTTTGGCGCGCCTAACAAGCAAGGCGGCCACGATGTGCATGGCTCGGCGCTGGGCGCCAGCGAAATCGCCGCCGCGCGCGAACACCTGCATTGGTCACACGCGCCGTTCGAGATTCCTCAAGACATTTATGCGGCCTGGAACGCGGTCGCCGCCGGTGAAAAATTCGTCAGCGAATGGGATGCGCTATTCGCCGCCTATCGCGGGCAATACCCGGCTGAAGCGGCCGAGTTCGAGCGACGCATGGCGGGCGAGCTGCCGGAAAACTGGGCGCAGCATGTTAGCGCCAAGTTGGCGCAAGTCAATCAAAAAGGCGAAACCATCGCCACGCGTAAAGCGTCGCAAAATTCTATTGCCGCGCTGGCTGAAGTCTTGCCTGAACTGTGCGGCGGCTCGGCCGATCTGACGCCTTCTAATCTGACCAACTGGCCGGGTTCGAAATCGTTCGACGCTAAGAGCGGTGGCAACTACATCCATTATGGCGTGCGTGAGTTCGGCATGGCGGCGATCATCAATGGCATGACGCTACATGGCGGTCTCAAGCCGTTCGGCGCAACGTTTCTGATGTTCAGCGAATATGCGCGTAATGCGTTGCGCATGGCCGCGCTAATGAAAATCAACCCGGTATTCGTGTTCACCCACGACTCCATCGGCTTGGGAGAGGATGGTCCGACGCACCAGCCGATCGAACAGATCGCTACGCTGCGCATGATCCCGAATATGGCGCTATGGCGGCCCTGCGATACGGTCGAAGCGCTGCAAGCCTGGTCCGAAGCGCTCGCCAGCAAGACCCAGCCCAGCTGCCTGGTGTTCAGTCGTCAGAATTTGCCGTTTGTAACGCGCGATGAAGCCACTATTGAAAGCATCAGGCGCGGCGGCTACGTACTCAAGGATTGCGCCGGCACACCGCAAGCCGTGCTGATCGCCACCGGCTCCGAAGTCGAACTGGCGTTGAAGGCTCAGGATCAGTTGGCAGAGCAGGGCATTGCCGTGCGCGTGGTATCCATGCCGTGCACCAGCCGTTTCGATCTTCAGGATCGCGCGTATCAAACTTCAGTTCTGCCGAGCGGCGTCGTGCGCCTGGCGATTGAAGCCGGTGTCAGCGACTTCTGGCGCAAGTACGTTGGCCTCGAAGGCGACGTAATTGGTATCGATCGCTTTGGCGAGTCGGCGCCCGCGGGTGAACTGTTTAAGCTGTTCGGTTTCACCGTAGATAATGTCGTGGCGAAAACCCTGCAGCTGGTTCAGCCCAAATAAGTAGTAACGGCCGCCCCTGATATCTCGGGCGGCTTTTTTTTGCATGAGCACTCCCGGGAGAGAGAAAGACATGACCATCCGTATCGCTATCAACGGCTATGGCCGTATCGGCCGACAGGTACTGCGCGCCATTCACGAGTACAACCTCAATAACGAATTTGAAGTCGTAGCCGTCAATGCTAGCGGAGATCTGGCCACCAATGCGCATATCACCAAGTTCGATACGGTACATGGCCGCTTCCCGGCCGAGATCAGCCATGATGACCATCATCTGATCATCAATGGCCAGCCTATCGTGTTCTTCAGCACTCGCGACCCGGCCCAGTTGCCATGGAAAGAACTGAATGTAGATATCGTACTGGAATGTACCGGTGCGTTCACCAGCAAGGCCAAGTGTCAGGCGCACTTGCATGCGGGGGCGAAGAAAGTGCTGATTTCCGCGCCCGGCGGCGACGATGTCGACGCCACCATCGTCTACGGCGTCAACCATCAGGTACTGACCTCGGAGATGACCGTGGTGTCGAATGCCTCCTGTACCACTAATTGCCTGGCCCCGGTCGCCAAGGTTCTGCATGATGAAATCGGGATTGTGAAAGGCCTGATGACCACCATTCACGCCTTTACCAACGACCAGGTGCTGACCGACGTGCGCCATAAAGATCTGCGTCGCGCCCGTTCCGCGGTTCAAAACATGATTCCGACCAAGACCGGCGCCGCCAAGGCTGTCGGCCTGGTGTTGCCCGAATTGGCGGGCCGCCTCGATGGCTTCTCGGTACGGGTTCCGACCATCAATGTGTCATTGATTGATCTGACCTTCGAGTCGATGCGCGACACCACGCGCGAGGAAGTCAACGCGGCGGCGAAAAAGGCGGCGGAAGGCCACATGAAGGGTATCCTTGGCTACAACACGCTGCCTTTGGTCTCAATGGATTTCAACCACAGCACCGAACCGTCCACCTTTGATTCGACACTGACCAAAGTGACTCACGGAAACATGGTTAAAGTTCTCGCGTGGTACGACAATGAGTGGGGATTTAGCTGTCAAATGTTGAATACCGCGCGCGCAATGTTTGCCGCTTAAGGTTTGCGGCTGCTCGTACGTGTTGTTGTGTCATCCCCGACGAAACTTCGAGGATGACTGCGGCGTTTAGGCTTGCCCTTTGCCAACACTGAACAATCAGGATTGATCATGGACTTTAAGAAACTGACGGAACTCGATCTTCACGGTAAACGGGTTCTGATCCGTGTGGACATGAATGTGCCAGTTAAAAACGGGGTGATTGGCGACGATACCCGGATTCGCGCTTCGCTACCGTCGATTCAGCTTGCGCTGCAACAGGGCGCGGCGGTGTTGCTGATGACCCATCTGGGACGTCCGACCGAGGGTGAACCCAAAGCGGAGGATAGCCTGGCGCCGGTGGCGCAACGCTTGTCCGAGCTCTTGGGGCAGACAGTGCGTTTGGCCACCGACTGGCGCGCCGGTGTCAGCCTTGCTGCCGGAGAGGTGGTGATGCTGGAGAATGTACGCCTGAATCCAGGCGAGAAGAAGAACAGCGCCGAACTGGGTCGCGCCTATGCCGCGTTGTGCGATATTTTTGTCAACGATGCCTTTGGGACCGCGCACCGCGCGGAAGCCTCGACCCATGCGGTGGCAGAAGCCGCGCCTGTGGCTTGCGCCGGCCTGCTGCTGGCCGCGGAACTCGACGCCCTAGGTAAGGCACTGGAGCACCCGGCACACCCGCTGGTCGCGGTTGTCGCCGGCTCCAAGGTGTCGACCAAGCTCACCATTCTCGAAGCGCTGGCGGATAAAGTGGATCAGCTGATTGTTGGTGGCGGGATCGCCAATACCTTCTTGCTGGCCGAGGGGCGAAATATCGGTAAATCGCTGGCCGAGCCCGAACTGGTCGACCAGGCGCGCCGCGTGATCGCCAAGATCCGCGCTCATGGCGGCAATGTGCCACTGCCCAGCGACGTGGTCTGCGCTACTGAATTTAGCGAAAGCGCCGTCGCTACCTTGAAAAACGTAGCCGATGTCGATAGCCAGGATATGATTCTAGATATCGGGCCTGATTCGGCGGCGGAATTGGCCAAGATCGTCGCCCAGGCGGGTACCGTGGTTTGGAATGGACCGGTGGGGGTGTTTGAAATCGAGCAATTCAGCCATGGAACACGGGCGCTGGCCGAAGCCATTGCCCACTCGGCGGCATTCTCGATTGCGGGCGGCGGCGACACGCTGGCGGCGATCGCCAAGTTCGGCATTACCGAACAGATCAGTTATATCTCTACCGGTGGCGGCGCCTTCTTGGAGTTTCTGGAAGGCAAAGAACTCCCGGCGGTCGCTATGCTGCAACAACGCGCGAGCGACAAGTAGCCAGAGGGTGAGTCCACGCCAATGCTTGGACTCACCTAGTGAGCAACAGACCATCCTGGAGGCCGTATGCCACTCAATATTTGGCTGCTCTTTATTACCACCACATTTTTTGTGTCCGCGACCCCAGGCCCAAATATGCTGCTGGCGATGACCCACGGCATCCATCATGGGATTAAAAGCACCATGGCGACCTGCGCCGGCCTGATGGTCGGCTTGGCATTGATTATGCTAACCTCCGCCGCCGGGCTTGGCGCTTTGCTTTCAACCTCGGAACGATTGTTCGCCGCGGTCAAGTATATTGGCGCGGCCTACTTGATCTATCTTGGGGTTAAAACCTGGCGCGCCAAGCCAACACCGGTGCGTGAAGTTGAGGACCGGGAGCCAAGCCGTGGAATTGATCGGTTTCGCACCGGTTTTTTGGTGGCGCTGTCCAATCCCAAGGCTTTCATTTTTTTTACCGCGCTATTCCCACAATTCATGGATGCGCAATTGCCGCAGCGGCCACAATTGGCGATACTCGCGGCAACATTTTTTGTGATTGAAGCATCGTGGCAGTTTGCGTATGCCAGTTGCGGCGCCAGGCTGGCAAACTGGCTACAATCCGAGCACCACGCGCGCACAGTCAACCGACTGTCGGGCAGCGCCTTCATTGGCGCCGGCCTGCTACTGTCAAGCGTCTCGCGCCACTAGGAGCCTGCCGGACTTTGGGATGCAACCGCTTTTGCAGCCGCGGACTCCACAGCTCGACAGGCTCCTAGGCTTTTCTAAAATTATCGCGCCTTGAGGGAGAAATTCATGGCACTTGTTTCGATGCGTCAGCTGTTGGATCATGCAGCCGAATTCGGCTATGGCCTGCCGGCCTTTAACGTCAACAATCTCGAACAGATGCGCGCCATCATGGAAGCCGCGGACAAGGTTGATGCACCGGTCATCGTGCAAGCCTCGGCCGGCGCGCGCAAATACGCCGGCGCTCCGTTTCTGCGCCATATGATTCTGGCCGCGGTGGAAGAGTTTCCGCATATCCCAGTGGTTATGCACCAAGATCATGGCACCAGCCCGGATATCTGCCAGCGCTCAATCCAGCTGGGCTTCAGCTCGGTGATGATGGATGGCTCGCTCAAAAGCGATGGCAAGACGCCGGCAAGCTATGACTACAACGTTGAAGTGACCCGTACCGTAGTCAACTTCTCGCACGCCTGCGGCGTGTCGGTAGAGGGCGAAATCGGCTGCCTGGGTTCGCTGGAAACCGGCATGGCCGGCGAGGAAGATGGCGTCGGCGCAGAGGGTGTATTGGACCATAGCCAGCTACTGACAGACCCTGAAGAGGCCGCGCGCTTTGTACGCGATACCGGGGTAGATGCATTGGCGATTGCCATTGGCACCAGCCATGGCGCTTATAAGTTCAGCCGCAAGCCCACTGGCGATGTCTTGCGCATTGATCGCATCAAGGAAATCCACGCGCGTATCCCGAATACGCACTTGGTGATGCATGGTTCGTCTTCGGTGCCGCAAGAATGGTTGCAAATCATCAATCAGTACGGCGGTGAAATGCCGGAAACCTATGGCGTGCCGTTGGAAGAGATCGTCGAGGGCATTAAGCATGGCGTGCGCAAGGTCAACATCGATACCGATTTGCGCCTAGCCAGTACTGGCGCGATTCGCCGCTTCTTGGCGCTGCATCCCGGCGAATTTGATCCACGCAAATACCTGGCGGAAACCATCAAGGCGATGCGCGACGTCTGCATCGAACGCTATCAGGCGTTCGGTTCGGCCGGCCAAGCCAGCAAGATCAAGGCCATTGGCCTGGAAGCCATGTCCAGCCGCTATCACTCGGGTGAACTGACTCCCGTCATTAAATAGGTCTGAAGGTAGACGCAAAAAAACGCCGCGAGTGCTCGCGGCGTTTTTTTGTGTCGTGGACCCGTCAGTCATTACGCCTGCTTGGCGCGACGCGCCTGTACCGCGTTGGCCAACATGTCCAGCATTTGCTCGGTTTCATCCCAGCCAATGCAGCCATCAGTGATACTTTGGCCATAAACCAGCTCACAGCCCGGCTTCAGGCTCTGTTGCCCGGCCACCAGATGGCTTTCAACCATCACGCCAAAGATATGCTTTTCACCCGCAATCAGTTGATCCGCCACATCGCGCGCCACTTCGACCTGACGACGATAATCCTTGCGACTATTGGCATGACTGAAGTCCACCATCAGCTTCTGTGCCAGCCCTACAGCGGCCAGTTCCGCGCTGGCTGCGCGCACATGTGTCGCGGTGTAATTGGGCTCTTTACCGCCACGTAGAATCACGTGACAGTCCGGGTTACCCCCGGTGGAGACAATCGCCGAATGTCCGGTCTTGGTCACCGATAGAAAGTGATGCGGTTCGCTGGCGGCGCGGATCGCGTCGATGGCTATGCGCAAATTACCGTCAGTCCCATTCTTAAACCCCACCGGGCAAGATAGGCCAGAAGCCAGCTCGCGATGAACCTGCGACTCGGTGGTGCGCGCGCCAATCGCTCCCCAGGAAATCAAATCGGCGAAATACTGCGGGGTAATCATGTCGAGGAATTCGGTGGCCGCCGGCATGCCCTGATTGTTCAAGGTCAACAACAAGCGACGCGCCATACGCAAGCCGGCGTTAATATTGTAGGACTCATTCAACATCGGGTCATTAATCAACCCTTTCCAGCCAACGGTGGTGCGCGGTTTTTCAAAATACACCCGCATCACCACTTCAATATCGCGCTGGTACTTTTCACGCAGGGCCAAGAGGCGCGTAGCGTATTCTTCCGCCGCGTTGACATCGTGTATCGAACACGGGCCAACCACCACCAGCAAACGATCATCGCTACCGTGCAGAATTGCCGCAATATTGCGCCGGGTATTGTAGATCAGCTCTGAAGCCTGATCGCTGATCGGCAGCTCGTACAGATGGGCAATCGGGGGGAGAAGCTCTTTGATTTCTCGAATTCTGACGTCATCGGTCTGGTGTTGCATTGTCATCCCTTGCATACAGTTTTTTTTTGTCAGCGTGGAGTCTGTCGAATGATGGGACGCTGCGCACTCAAATGCGACAGGCTCCGTGTGGTTAAGATACCCTCAATCCAACGCAGCCGACAAGTCCTGTGTAGGCGGAGATACCAATGCAAACGCCACCGTGGCCGGTGGCGTTAGACACAGCGCTATACCATTACCGGTCTCAGTCGGCGTATTGGCGCTTCATTCTCTCTCGACGTTCTTGCGCTTCAACCGACAGCGTTGCAGTCGGACGCGCAATCAAACGCTTCAAGCCGATTGGTTCACCGGTGTCTTCACAGAAACCATAGGAGCCATCTTCGATCTGGCGCATTGAGGCTTGAATCTTTTGCAGTAGCTTACGCTCGCGGTCGCGAGTACGCAGTTCCAATGCATATTCCTCTTCCAGAGTCGCTCTATCCGCCGGATCCGGGGTAGCTTCCTGTTCCTGCAGATGGTTGGCAGTCGCGCTGGCATTACTCAGCAACTCCTGCTGCATCGAGGTCAACAACTCTTTGAAGAACTCAAGGTGGTTGGGGTTCATGTAATCATCGCCCCCATCCCAGTTGAGGATATCCTGTTCGGTCAGCTTGGCCATAATTGTTGCTTCCAGCATAGAGTTGGCAGACAGGCGGAGAAGATTACCTTCGGCTCAGGCTTTGTGCAACTGGTTCGCACTCTGCGCTGTAGCATTCCTGCTGCTGAGACAGATATATAGTGTGATTTTAGTTGCGTCACAAGCAGTTTGAGAAAATATCGTGGTTTTAGCGCAAAATAAAAGGCGGCAAGGCCGCCTTTCTTAAGATTCAGCTTTCGATCCGTCGATTTACTTCAACGACAGAGCAAACTTAACCAGGGTCTTGATGTCAGCATCGCTGACACGCGGCGAGTTGGCGGGCATCGGGATTGAACCCCAAACACCACTGCCGCCGTTCTTGACCTTGGCAATCAGCTTAGCCTCGGCACTCTTATCGCCACGGTATTTCGCGGCTACATCTTTCCACGCCGGGCCAACAATCTTGTTGGCTACGGAGTGGCAAGCAAAACAGCCATCTTTTTGCGCCAAAGCAGTTTGGTCGGCAGCCATCGCCGGACTAGCCAAAACACCCAGAGCCAACACTGAAGCCAATACACGTTTTATCATAGTTTTTCTCCCTTTTCAGATTCACGGAAAACAGTTCCGCGTAAAACATGGTAGGTAACCACAACTATTACATTAGCATCTTGAGTTGCATCAATAAATTAGCCTCAAGCAATCGAACCGGCAGCATCAGGATGACTTGAATAATCAAAAATAAAATCATTGGCGACAAATCAACGCCGCCAATCGCAAAGCGGCGGAAGGGTCGCAAATACGGTCGGGTCAACGAGTCCAATAGAGGGGCCAAAGGATTGTAGGGGTTAACCCAACTCATCACTGCCTGCACGATCACCGCCCCCATCAACAGGTTCAGCGATTGCTTGAACAAATATAGAACCGAGAGCAGGGCAAGCGCCAGCCAAGTTTCCGGCGTGGCGAAATTGTAGGGGATGGGGTTGAGCGCCAAAATCGCCGCATTGGTGGCCAAACCAACCACCCAGCCAACCAGCAGCGTTGCCGTGTCGTAGCTTTTGAAGCTGGGAATCAAACGCCGTGCGGGGAGTACGATAAAATTGGTCACTGCCATCGCAAACTGACAGATAGGATGACGGAATGGCGCATGCGCTACCTGCAGATAGAATCGTAGCAATAGCACCAGTACAAATAAATCGGATAGCGTTTTAATCAAAAACTGCAAAGTTTCGACAAGCATATCAGTCCTGACTCAGCTGTTGGCCCATTTCGATGGAGCGGGCACGACAATCCATGGCCCCGGCGACGATCGCCTGCTTCACGCCCTCTTGCTCGAAGCGCGCAATCGCGCGCTCGGTAGTACCGCCTTTGGAAGTCACATTCAAGCGTAAGTCACTCACCGCCAGTGGTGATTGACGCGCCAGATCAACCGCGCCCTCAAAGGTGGCGAGTACTAGATTACGCGCATCCTCGGCACTAAATCCAACTTCGCATGCGGCTTGGATCATAGATTCGACAAAATAAAACACGTACGCCGGGCCGCTGCCACTGATACATGTAATGTCATCAATCCCAACCTCGGCACTCAACCATTGAACCTGACCCACCGCCTGTAAAATGGTGGCGGCGGCAGCGCGGTCCTCTGCATCCACATCATCTGGCGCATAGAGCCCCGACATGCCTTTACCGATCATTGCCGGGGTATTGGGCATGGCGCGCACCACGCGCGGGCTGTTGAGCCAGCGGCTGAGCGCCTGACTGCGCACCCCGGCGGCGATAGACACCACCAGCGCGCCATTTAGCCGGGGCGCCAAGTCGAGACACAACGCCTTTAATTGCTGTGGCTTAATCGCCAGTACCACGATCTCCTCGCGACTAAATGCCTCCGGCACAGCAAGCCAAGTGCTAACGCCATAGGCCTGACGCAGCCGATCCAGCTTATCCGCATTCCGATCCACGACCTGGACGTCATGGCCAGACTGTTGGGCCAGGCCGGCGATAATCGCGCCAGCCATGTTGCCTCCGCCGATAAAGGTAATCCGCATTTCATTACTCCTACTGAAGCGTTACTGGTAGTTGCGCGCGCCAAAAATGGCCGAACCGATACGGACCATGGTCGCACCGGCTTGAATTGCCAAATCCATATCCGCCGACATGCCCATCGATAGTGTATCGAGCGCATACCCCGCGGATTGCAAACTGTCATATAACTGCGTTAACAACGAAAATTGACCGGCCAGTTGCTCCTGATTGGACGTCGGCTCGGGAATGCACATCAAACCGCGCAAGCGCAACTGTGGCAACTGGGCTATATGCGCGGCCAGGGGTTCAACCTCAAGCGGCGCACACCCGCTTTTACTCTGTTCGCCAGACACATTCACCTGTATGCAAACATTAAGAGGCGCAAGCGACTCCGGTCGTTGCGCGTTGAGTCGGTCAGCGATTTTGCTGCGATCTACCGTATGAACCCATGCAGCGTGCAGAGCAACGATTCGGGTTTTATTTGATTGAATTGGGCCGATGAAATGCCACTCAAGCGGTAAATCCCTGAGTTGCTCAACTTTGTCAGCAAACTCTTGAACATAGTTTTCACCAAACGCGCGCTGCCCGGTTAGGCTTGCACTACGAATATCCGCTGCGGGAAAGGTCTTGCTTACCGCGATCAGCTTAACCGAACCCGCCGTTCGGCCCGCCTGAAGTTCCACCGCGCGAATGCGTTGTTCTACCGCCTGAAGCGCCGTGGCGATCTGATTGGACATGTCATTCCTTCTTTACAAGCCGAGGTCTTTAGTTCAGCTTAATGCGATCCACACGTGAGTGAGGATTATAAATGGAAATCAAGCAATTGCTGTTTCAATGCGGAAAAATGCGCGCATCCGACCTTCATTTATCCCCTGGATTGCCGCCGATCGTGCGTGTCAATGGCGATTTACAGCGCCTGCCACATCCCGCGCCGTCCGCGGCACAATTGGAGCAAACCTTGCTGGCGCTGATGGATTCCGTCGCACGCCAGGATTTTGCGCAGCAACGCTGCTGCGACTTCCGATTACAGACAGAAACTTCTGATTCCTGCCGGGTTCATGTCTATGTTCAAAGCTTGGGATGCGCCGCGGCGATTCGCTTCATTCCGGCGCAGCCTAAATCGATGACTGAGCTCGGCCTGCCGCCAATTTTGCAGCACATTGTAAATTGCCCTCGCGGGCTAGTACTGGTGACAGGCCCTAGCGGCAGTGGCAAGTCAACGACCCTGGCCGCCATGCTTCGTTTCCGCGCGGAACATCGTCCCGGCCACATTGTGACGTTGGAAGACCCAATCGAATATGTCCATCAGAGCCAACATAGCTTGGTAACACAATTTCAGGAATGTAGTACGTCATCAGACTACTCCGTGAAATTACGCCAACTTCTTAGGCAAGATCCAGACGTGATCATGCTAGGGGAAATGCGCGACGCGGCGACAATTAAACTGGCGCTTGAAGCAGCGGAAACCGGGCATCTCGTTTTATCGACCCTGCATACGCGCAGCGCGCGCAACGCGGTGGCACGCATCGTGTCGGGAATGGCTCCACACGCGCAAGAAGGCATTCTGGCGCAGCTAGCACTGTCTCTCACCGCGATTGTTGCTCAAATATTAGTCAAAAGTGCCGATGGCGCGCGGCGAATCGCCGCGCATGAAATTTTGCTGGCGACTCATGCGGTTCGTCACTTGATCCGAGACAACCGCATGGCACAGCTTGAGTCACTACTGCAAAGTAGCCAGCATTTGGGAATGCAGACTTTAGAACAAGATTTGACTCGGCTGGTCAACAGCGGCCAGATCACCGCGCTAGAAGCGAAAGGGCAAAATGAGCTTTATTGGATCGCATGATGGCGCAATGCCTGCGGCGATTGCACACTATTGTGCGTAACACCAAGCGGCGTGGTGGGTGTTTGGTTTCACGTGAAACCAGCACCAACCACGCCGCAAAGAAGGGCCATTGGCAACCTAGGCGCGAGCACTCAAATAGTTGACCAGCGCAACATATTGTTCAGTCGCCAAATTTTCCGCGCGCAGAGTAGGGTCGATGGATAGCGCCGCATAATCGGCATCATCCAGCAAACCTTTGAGATTATTACGTAATGTCTTACGCCGTTGGCCAAAGGCCTGTGCAACAATGCGCTCGAACAAAGGTTCGTCCCGCACCAAACCGCAACGACCTGGCACGGGAATCATGCGTACGACCGCGGAATCTACTTTGGGCGGTGGCCAGAAGGCATCGGGAGGAACCGCCAGAATTTGTTCCATTTCATAGCGATACTGCAGCATGACACTAAGCCGACCGAAGTCCGCGCATGACGGTTGCGCCACCATGCGCTCAACCACTTCCTTCTGCAGCATGAAATGCATATCGATCACACGCTGACCATAGGATGCCAAATGAAACAGCAGTGGAGTCGAAATATTGTAGGGTAGATTACCTACAATCTTGAGCCGATCACCCAACGTGGCGAAATCAAAAGCCAGTGCATCGCCTTCGTGAATGACCAGCGGCGCGCTGGAAAATTCTCTTTTCAGCTTGGCAATAATGTCACGGTCGATTTCCACCACATGCAGGCGATTCACCCGCGACAGCAAGGGCCGCGTTAGCGCGCCTAGGCCGGGCCCGATTTCGACCACCGTATCATCCGCCGTTGGATGCACCGCGTTGACAATGCTTTCGATTACATGGGCATCTTGCAAAAAATTCTGCCCAAATCTTTTTCTTGGAATGTGTTGATTCATAGCAGCTCAGTAGGTAAGGCGCCATTGTAAACCGCTCAAGGCGCACGATGCCAATTAGTGGCTCCAGCTAAAGTCCGCCGCGGCGCTGCCCGCGATCAGTTGAGAGACCAATTGATGCAATTCGCTGCCATCGCGTCGGCTGACCCACTGTTGCGCTTCATCCAGGGAAAAGTGGAAGCCGCCACTTTTTGCCGCAACCCAGATTTCCCGATTCGGCATGTGGCGGTTGATCACCATTTTTTCACCATTCTCGAATTCGAGTTCCAATACCCCGTTATTGAGTTGATAATCAAGGTCGAGATCGACGGCATCCAGAGCGCTCTGGAGCGAGTCCAACACACTATCGGTCAAGTCGAGAAATTCGCTTTCCGTCATCTTTTAACTCCTTAATTTTTTTGGTTGGCTGGGCTCGCCCGATGAGCTTTGCTAGTATCATCATTTGTCATAAGCGGATTCAATTGTATGCGATACCTATTTATTCCACTGTTACTGGCGGTTCTACTTGGCGCATGCGGCTATAAAGGTCCATTGTACCTTCCTAGCCAGAACAGCCATAGCCAAGCCAAACAGGAAGCTAGTCAGAGTAGCTCTATCCAACCCAAAAAGGATATCAGTCAGCCGTGAAGCCAACTCAGTATCAAGAAGACAGTCTTTATATCGAAAATGTCGCCTTAAGCGATATTGCGCGCCAATATGGCACCCCGGTGTATGTTTACTCGGAGTCCGCTTTGTCACAGGCATTTGATGCCTATATCGATGCGTTTTCCGAGCTTAAACCCTTGATTTGCTATGCGGTTAAAGCCAATTCAAACTTGTCGATTCTGCATCATTTCGTTACTCGCGGTGCAGGATTCGACATTGTTTCGGGCGGTGAACTGGCACGCGTATTGGCGGCGGGCGCCAGCGCGGACAAAGTGGTGTTTTCAGGTGTGGGTAAAACGGATAAAGAAATGGTGGCGGCGCTCTATGCCGGGATCCATTGCTTCAATGTTGAATCGATTAATGAGCTGTTCAAACTTAACGCGGTTGCCAAACGAGAAGGCAAAATCGCACCGATTTCGCTGCGCGTTAACCCAGATGTCGACGCTCAGACTCATCCTTATATTTCAACCGGTCTAAAAGACAATAAGTTTGGCATTGCCTTTGACAGCGCGGTCGATGTCTACTCGCAGGCAAGCAAGTTATCGCACTTGAAGATTATCGGGATTGATTGCCATATAGGTTCACAACTGACCGATACGGCGCCGCTGATTGATGCACTGGATCGGCTGTTGCTATTGGTTGACCAACTGTCAGAAATGGGAATTCAGTTGCACCATCTAGACATTGGCGGTGGACTTGGTATCTGCTACAACGATGAAACACCGCCTGATTTAGCGGGTTTTGCTACCGCTTTGGCTCAGCGCTTGCAAGGTCGCTCACTGCAATTGGTGATGGAGCCAGGCCGCTCATTGGTTGGTAATGCTGGCATTCTGCTGACTCAAGTTGAATATCTGAAATTAGGCGAGTACAAGAACTTTGCAGTGGTCGATGCCGCCATGAACGACTTGATGCGGCCATCACTGTATTCGGCTTATCACACCATTCTTCCGGTACAGCGTCATACCTCCGTACCGGCGCTTACCATGGATATTGTTGGACCGATCTGCGAATCCAGTGATTTCTTAGGTAAAGATCGTCAACTCTCGGTGCGTGAAGGCGACTTGCTGGCGGTCATGTCCACTGGAGCCTATGGGTCAACCATGGCGAGCAATTACAATACGCGCCCACGCGCCGCCGAGGTCATGGTCACTGGAGGTGAAACCCGACTGATCCGTCATCGGGAAACCCTGGACGAAATGCTGGCTAACGAGCGCGGTTGCCTTTAATACAAGTTGTTATAATCAACTTCATGTGATTATGTTCTTACTAATCTGAGGGTTACTGATGAGTCGTTTTGCCAAGCACCTGCAGCAGCACACGATCCATAACCCGTTCCAGGGCATTGTCAGGTTAGAAAAGACACTAGGTCATCCTGTCGGGGTACGCATCGGCTCTAATGAGAGCGCTGCGCTAGAGAGTCCGGCTTTGCTGCAACTCTTGGGCCCCGCGGGTTGTGAACTGGCGCGTTTATACCCAGATCCATACGCGCAGGAATTACGCCGTCTGGCGGCCAGTCTTAATCACGTGTCTTGCGATCAAATACTTTTTGATAGCGGGGCCGATAGTCTGATATTGCTGGCACTACGGTTATGCTGCGATGTGGGCGATGCGGTGATTACCAGCGCGGGCAGTTATCCTTCATTCCGTTATTTTTCAGAAGGGTGCGCAACCAAGGTGATTGAGGTGAGTTTGCGCGAAAGTACCGACCATTATCTGGAAGCCGATCTTGGTGGCTTGGCCTGCGCAGCCCATCAGCATAAAGCGAAAATGGTTTATTTGGCCAATCCTGACAACCCGACCGCTCACTACCACTCACAAGCGGAAATTGAGCGTTTACGCCAAAGCTTACCCAGCGAGTGCGTACTGTTGCTGGATGAAGCTTATCTTGAGTTTGCCGCTAGCGAGCCCATTTACAGTATCCCACTGCCAAACACTATTCGTCTGCGTACACTGTCAAAAGCTTATGCGCTGGCTGGAATGCGCATAGGTTATGCAGTCGCCGCGCAAGAAATCATTACCAAGGCGGATGAGATACGTCCTCAGTTTGCCCTGTCATCTCTAGCCCAGGCAGCGGCAAGTATTGCGCTTCAGGCGCAAAGCGAAGTGCGCCAGCTACTCAAGAGCACGATAGCGACTCGCGATGATCTGCGTGAACGCTTGCTGCAACGTGGTTTAACAGTTCTACCGAGCTGGACCAATTTCGTCAGTATTCTTTATCCGGACTCAACCGATGCGGAACGTGTACAGCGGCAATTATTCAACCAGGGCATTGCCGTGCATCGGCCGCTGCATCCCGCCGTCAGCCATTTAATTCGACTCACCGCGCAGCCAGCGGCACTGAGTACAGCGGTCATTGATACGCTAGCGAGTTAAAAAAAGCCGCTTTAGCGGCTTTTTTGACCTTATTCCACACTTACAGCGCATTCAATACGATTTGCGCCGCATCAATGGTTTGCTGAATCAATTCATCACTATGCGCGGCGGAAACAAAGCCCGCCTCAAAAGCGGATGGCGCCAGATAGATTCCTTGTTGCAACATGCCGTGGAAAAAGCGGCTAAATGCAGCAACATCGCAATCCGAAACCTCAGAGAAACGCGTAGGTACTGACTTGCGCAAATACAGGCCAAACATCCCACCCACGCTATCCGCGCATAACGGCACACCCGCCGTCTCGGCCACCTGGCTAATACCCTCTGCCAACGCAGCTGTGCGACGCCCAAGGTCAGCATGAAATCCCGGTTGTTGAATCAGCTTGAGTGTTGTGAGTCCAGCAGCCACAGCCAGCGGATTGCCAGAAAGCGTTCCGGCTTGGTAAACGTTACCGAGCGGAGCAATATGGCGCATGATATCGGCGCGACCGCCAAAGGCCGCCAACGGCATACCACCACCCACCACTTTACCCAGGGTTGTCAGATCGGGTTTGACACCATGCAAGCTTTGGGCACAATTGAGCGCGACTCGAAACCCAGTCATCACCTCATCGTAAATCAATACCGTGCCAGAACTTTCGGTCAAGGCGCGCAGCGCCTGAATAAATTCAGGGCTCGGCTTGATCAGATTCATATTGCCGGCAAACGGTTCAAGGATCACACAAGCGATTTGTGTGCCAATTTCAGCAAACGTTTGCTGTAATTGCTCGACATTATTATATTCAAGCACCAATGTATGCTTGGTCACATCGTTTGGGACACCTCCGGAAGAGGGAGTGCCAAACGTCAACAGCCCCGATCCGGCCTTAACCAGCAAGCTATCGGAATGTCCGTGATAGCAACCTTCAAACTTAACGATCGTATCGCGCCCGGTGTAACCTCGCGCCAGGCGAATCGCGCTCATGGTCGCTTCCGTTCCAGACGAGACCAATCGGACTTGTTCTATGGACGGGACTAAACGGCAAATTTCATCGGCAAGCTCAACCTCACCCTCGGTTGGCGCGCCAAAGGACAGTCCGCCAACCGCCGCCTGTTGCACACAGGCGACCACTTCTGGATGCGCATGACCTAGAATTGCAGGACCCCACGAGCCAACATAATCGATAAAGCGCTGCCCATCGGCATCCCAAACAAACGGACCATTGGCGCGAGCGATAAAGCGTGGGGTACCGCCCACCGAGCCAAAGGCTCTGACGGGAGAATTGACCCCTCCGGGAATGTGTTTTTTGGCTCGTTCAAACAACTCTTCATTACGCGACATCATTAATCCTGTTCTCTCTTATGGTTTTTTGATTCACTTCCAAGTTGAATAGGGATGGTCCGCCAAATAGGCATTGGTGAATCGGCTGTCCGCGGTGACTTCCTCTCCAAGCCATTCAGGCTTATCAAACGCCGTGTCTTCGCCAGGCAACTCAATTTCCGCCAAAACTAAGCCCGCGTTAGCTCCTGAAAACTCGTCAACTTCCCACAAATTTCCTGCAAATTGCAAACGCGTACGGTTCTTTTCCACTTGCATTGGGCACATTGCATCAAGAATGGTTTGCGCATCGAGTCGTGGAATCGAATATTCAAATTCATGGCGCGAAGTATCGGTTATCTTCGCTTTCAGCGTTAGCCATGCTTGGTCGCCAACAACGCGCACACGCACGGTTCGCATCGGATCCACCGACAGATATCCTTGACGATATTCGCGCGCATCTCCCAATTTTCGCCATTCATCACTGTTGACCAAGAAACGGCGCTCGATTTCCATACCCATTGTGTTCTTTCATTGCCTGCGGCTAAAACGGTTTGACCACGACTAGAATGACGATAGCAAACATCAGCAGTGTCGGTACTTCATTAAAAAAACGATACCACACATGGCTATGCATATTTTTATGTTCCACAAACTGGCGGTATATCCGACCGCAGTAAACATGGAAGATCACCAGCAAAGCCACCAAGGTGAGTTTGGCATGCAACCAAGCACCACTAATGCCAAATTTCAGCCATAGCCAAACGCCAAAAACGAGCGCCAGAATGGCGATCGGTGTCATGAAGCGATAGAGCTTGCGCGACATCAGCAACAAGCGATCATACTCGACGGGGTGTTCTGCCATCGCTAGGTTAACGAATAACCTCGGCAAATAAAACAGGCCCGTAAACCAGGAAATGACAAAGATAATGTGTAATGCCTTAAGGTACAGATAGCTCAATCTTCACTCCTGTGATTCGAAGTTCAACGTGGTTTCACGTGGAACCTCGCGCCACAAACAAATCGAATATTTTATTACCAATATTTATGTCATAAAGAGACACAAGGTATAATTAAATTTCGATCATTTCGAAATCGTCTTTGCGAGCGCCACAATCTGGACATGTCCAGTTGAGCGGTACATCTTCCCAAAGCGTTCCGGGAGCAATACCATCCTCCGGACGACCCGTTTGTTCGTCGTAGATGAACCCGCAAATCAGACACATCCATGTACGCATGGTGAAATCCATTGTCAGTTAAAATGACGATTCTATATTTAGTCAGCGATAGAGGTTAGCCCTTGGCAACTACATCAAGCACCCAGGAAACGCCCCCAGCCGTCATGACCATTGCCGGATCGGACCCAAGTGGCGGCGCCGGCATTCAGGCCGATATTCTGACCCTTGCCAGCCTAGGATGTCACCCACTATCGGTGATCACCGCGCTGACGGTTCAAGACAGTGCCAATGTACACGACATCATGGTGATTGACGCTGACTGGGTCCATGACCAGGCGAGATTACTGTTGGAAGACATGCCGATTGCCGCGTTTAAAGTCGGCATGATAGGGAGTGTCGAAAACGTGGCGGTCATAGCGCAGCTCGCGGCGGATTATCCTGACGTGCCTTTGATTCTGGATCCGGTTCTGGCCAGCGGAGGTGGTGATGAATTTGCCGATGAGGATTTGATTTCGGCAATACGCGATATGCTATTACCTTTGGTCACTGTGTTGACGCCCAACAGTATTGAGGCGCGTCGCCTGGCGACTAGTGATCAAGACGAAGAAGATCGTCTGACGCTGGACGAATGTGCTCAGCGATTACTCGCGTTAGGCGTCGGTTATGTATTGATCACCGGCACGCATGAAAACACTCGAGAAGTGATTAATACCTTGTACAGCCCAGACGGTACCGCGCGCGCCCAACATTGGGATAGGTTGCCGGGGAGCTATCATGGCTCGGGTTGCACGCTGGCGTCGGCCCTAGCGGCATTGCTGGCTTGTGGTTCGCCAATGCTCGAAGCAGTAGACGAAGCTCAGGAATTTACCTATCAAGCTTTAGTGAATGCCTATCGACCCGGCATGGGGCAAAACATTCCAGATCGGTTGTTCTGGGCGCGTGAGACTGCCAGTGAACTCGCCGATCAAGAAAATGAAAAACCTGAATGATGTAAGGAACGGACACACTTCCTGATATAAATGTTGTTATTGACAACATTTATATCGAAAATTGCCACTGAAACATGCGGCCATTGTGTCTTAGGTTGAATTGGGTAAATAACCTCAAACTTGCACCAACGACAAGTATAAAGAATCCTGCATTTTGGTTTTTGCCCCATAGCCAGTGGCTCAACATGACAGACTATGGGGCGGAGCACGGATTCAAAGCCTATCGCTCAGAGCTGATCACTAAGAAACAGTGCGAGTACCCAACTCGTTGTTTTCCTTAATATTCCGCCAAATCAAATTCGCAATCTTCTGACTCGCTCCCCTATGCTCCGTACTAAAATTCAAAGCAGCAAGCCGCATGCTAACCATTTGATTCTTATCGATTAATATATCGTTGACTTTAACAACAATTTCATCGGCGGTTTGAATTTTCACTGCGGCGCCACACGCAAAAGCCTGACTGCTGGCCGTAGCAAAATTGTAAGTTGATGGCCCCATGAGTACCGGCACGCCAACACTGGCGGGCTCAATCAAATTTTGCCCGCCCAAGGGTAGTAGGCTTCCACCAATAAAAACCAAGTCCGCACAGCGATAGTAAGCAAATAACTCTCCCATGCTATCGCCAATCCATACCTGTGTTTCATCAGAAATCGGCTGCTGATCACTACGGTACTGCACGGTGTATCCCAACTGTTGCGCTAGCGCGCCGACTTCGGCAAACCGCTCCGGATGCCGAGGGACAATCACAAGCAAATAGTCTGAACACTGAGCTTGCCAGGCACTCAGAATCAGCTGTTCCTCACCCGCGCGCGTACTGGCGCAAACAATCACCTGACGGCTGCCAATCAGCTGTTTAAAGCGCCGCCCCAACTCAAGCTGAGCCGGTGGCGGCGAGAAATCAAACTTGGTATTGCCACACACACTAATGTTTTTTGCGCCCAAAAGGCATAAACGCTCAGCATCTTGAGTCGTTTGCGCCGCTACGGCCGTCAGCTGACGCAAAGCAGGACGCATCAGCCATGCAATTTTTCGATAACCAGCTAGAGACTTTGATGACAGGCGAGCATTGGCAAGAAACAAAGGAATACCTAATTGTTCAGCGGCAGCGATCAAGTTAGGCCAGAGTTCAGTTTCCATCAAGACACCAAATTTTGGCTGATAACACTCAAGAAAACGCCGCACTGCGCCAGGATAGTCATAGGGCAAATAGTGAATTTCAGCATCCGAGCCATATAAATCGGTCGCAGTAGCACGTCCGGTAGGCGTCATCTGCGTCACCAACAATGGAGCATCGGGCCAGCGCGCTCTGAGGGCCTGAATTAATGGCAATGCCGCGCGGGTTTCGCCCACGGAAACCGCATGCACCCAAATCGCTGCTTTGCTGTTCGCTACCAGGTCATGGCCAAACCGTTCATTCCAGTGATCGAGATAGGCAGGGGCTTTTTTGGCACGTTTTCGCAGGTACCGCCGAATGAATGGCGTTACGGCATACCAGAGCGCCGAATACAGCCAGCGTAACATCAGAGTGAACCTCGCAAACGCTGTAAACAGTCCATCACCTCAGTCGTCGTCGGCAATTGCCCGATTCCCCCTAAATTCTTTGCCAATGGCGTTTCAATCACACCTGTTTTTGCCGGATCGGTATCGGTATAAATCGCAACCAGCGGCACATTCAACGCATTAGCTAAATGAGTCAGCCCTGTATCTACACCGAGAACAGCCGCCGCGTGTCCTAAGAGCCCCGCGGCAACGTTTAACCCAATTTTAGGCGTCACTATTGCCGCTGGCAGCTCCTCTGCCAACCGAAGTGCTCGTTGTTGCTCCATTGGATTACCCCACGGCAAAACCATAGACCAGCCATGTTGTGCATACAATTTACGTCCAACTTCCAGCCAATATTCCTCTGGCCATTCCTTGGCGCTGCGACTGGTGGCATGCAGTAATACGGCGTAATCACCCGCTGGCAGCCACTCGGCGCGCTTCCCACATTGAATGCCAAAATTTGGTGTGCCACTGACGTGATAACCAAACACTTTGGCAAACAATGCCCGATTACGGTCTACCGCGGATAGTTGCTTACTGACACTGTATCTTTTGTTGTATAGCAGGCAGGCCAAGGGCTCGCGAATACTATCCCAACCGTAGCCCGCTAGTGGGCCATTCGCCATGCGTGCGGGAATCGCGCTCTTGAGCAAGCCTTGCGCATCAATGACCCAGTCCCAGTGCGTTTGCTGCAGACGCGTACGCATCGAGCGAATTTCCTGCCATGTCTCCCAGCTCCATAGGCTACGCCGCCATCGACGCCAAGCAAGCGGAATGACTTGATGCACAGCTGGATGCAAAGCGGCAATCTCGGCGAAGTTTTCTTCAGCCAACCAGCTGATTCTAAGGTTTGGGTAGTGCTTGACCAGTTCGGTGATGGCGGGCCAGGTATGAATCAGATCCCCCATCGACGACGTTCGCACAATTAGGACGTTCATCATGGGCGGCATTGTATACGAGCTAGCCAGTGGTTAACTACGAGAAATACTGGCCTATCAACTGTGGATAACACGCACTTTGGCTCACAAGTCTTTTTTATCCACATCTTCCCTAGGTGTAAACCTATGCTGTTCCCTAACGGTGCTCAACATGACAATCTGTTGAAATTCATAAGGAATACTAGGTTATCCACAGGTTTTTGCCTCCTTCATCTTTATTATCAGGTTTATTAAGGTAATAGTTAACAACTGTATCTGACGACATAAATCGTGGATTACCCGTCATGCACAGCCCTGGTCTGTTAGTGGCCCTGAGCCTGTGTATAATTCGAGTTGTGGCTAAATCTCCAAAACTGTCCACAGTCGATGCAGTGCTATAACATGTCTATAAACACAGCTTGTTATTGAGTGTAACTACTTGTTTATTATTTTAAAAAACAGGTTATCCACAGAACGGACCGCACTTCATCAAGTATCTTCAGTAATAAAAAGGGAATACATAGATACAATGCAAGCACCGTTCAGCGTCGTCATAATCACAAAAAACGCAGCAGCGCATTTGTCGAAATGTCTGGCTAGTTGTAGCGCTGCAGCGGAAATCATCGTTGTAGATTCAGGAAGTCAGGACAACACTGTGGCCATAGCCATAGAAGCTGGCGCTCGGGTTATTCAGCAAGCGTGGTTGGGATTTGGTCCACAAAAGCAATTCGCGGTTAAGCAAGCTGAGCACAATTGGGTATTGTGTCTCGATGCTGACGAGTGGTTATCTATAGAACTTTCGTTAAATATCAATAAGTTATTGATAAATCCTGAATTTTACGCCTATCGTTTTGCGCGAAGTAACAAATTCATGGGTCGATTTCTGCGTCATGGTGAAGGCTATCCGGACATGAGTCTGCGTTTATTTGATCGAAGATATGCACATTGGTCAGATGACGCAGTGCATGAAACGGTCGTGACGACAACCACAGTCGGCACAGTATCTGGCGACTTGATGCATGAGTCAGGTGAAGATATTTCGAGTTATCTGGATAAACAAAATCGCTACACTAGTTTGCAAGCGCAAATTCTGTATAGCCATGGAAAACAGGTTTCCGCCATTAAACTGGTGTTGAGTCCGTTGTTGCGCTTCTGGAAGTTTTATTTGTTTAAGCAAGGTTGGCGCGATGGCGTTCCAGGATTGGTGCACATCACCATCGGTTGTATCAACTCGTTTATCAAGTATGCAAAGCTGCGTGAACTCCAGCGCTTGGGTTCAAGCGATTGATTACAGGCTGGGTATAACTCCTGTGGATAAAGCGCTGAGCAATGGGTTTTTTGTGGATAACTTTCGATCGAGTTGTTCCGCGCCATTGTTTAGGGGGTGACATCGCGCTGAATAGGGATTGTGGCGCTTTAGGAAGCGTGTGAGGGCGTTGTTATCGGTTGAGACAAGCTAGGATGCTCAATAAGGGAGATAAGCGCCTGACGAGGCTTTGTGCCTCTTGGTATCAGCGTAAAGAACTTGTGAGTAAACCAGATTCATCGTCATTGCGGTTAATCTCAGAATAAATGGCCAACCTGCAGATTAATTGGTGATTGCTGACACGCCTTGCCGTGCTGGTGGTCATGGCGGTGTTGGGGTAGGGCACGGGGGTATCGAACATACAAAAGCGCCGCAGAGGGCTCTGCGGCGCAGGTCATTCAGGCTAGCTAACTATCGATTTCAAGAATCTTGTTCTGATGGATCGTTAGGGTGGCGAATCACCATAATTTTATCGACACGCGTTTTATCCATGTCCATGACTTCAAAACCAAAACCAAACCAGTCAAATCGGTCGGTAACCACGGGTACCCGTCCAAGTTGAAACATCATGATGCCGCCTAGAGTATGGATATTGCCCGTTTCTTCACCAGGTAGTCGCTCCTCGTGATCGATATCGAAATACTCTTTGAATTCGTCCAGTGTTACTGTGCCATCCATCAGCCAGCTGGATTCATCTCTTTGAACGATGCTGTCGTCTTCCTGGCCCGTTGCCGGTAGATCACCGACGATAGCTTCAAGTACATCGTTCATGGTTACCAGGCCCTCTAGCTCACCATATTCGTCAACCACCAGTGCAATATGAATACGGGCAATTTTGAATTGCTCAAGTAATTGCATTAAAGAGACTGAGGCTGGGATATAAAGCGAAGGAATGATATCGGCACTGAAATCAATGTTCTTGCCTGATAGCACACGATCAAGCATCCGTTTGGATTCCAATATGCCAATAATATGTTCCATTCCTCCTTTGCAAACGGGAAAACGCGAATAGGGACAGTCTTGCAACAAGTGGAAATTTTCGCTTTCACTGTCTTCGATGTCGATCGAAACAATGTCTTTGCGTGGCGTCATGATTGATGCCACCTTACGGTCGTCCAGGCGGAAAATATTCTCAACCAGCTCTTGTTCCGCCCGATCAAAAATTCCTTCGTCCGCGCCTTGTTCCATGAGTACACGAATTTCTTCTTCGGTAATCGAGGGTTCCTGGCTTTGTTTCGCGCCAAGAAGGCGAAGTAAAAAGTCAGTAATCAGAGTAAGGATACGTACCAGTGGCGCAGTCAGCCGGGATAAAAATTTCAGAGGGCGCGCCAGTGATGCCGCAACCAATTCAGGGTTATGCATTGCCAGTCGCTTGGGTACTAATTCGCCCAGAATCAAAGACATTGCCGTCACAAAGAAAATGACTAGTGCATCGGCCAATGGTTTGCTGATTGCGGCCACCATGGTGAATGGGGCAAGCCACGACTGAACGTGCGAGGCAATCGAGGCTTCCGCATACACACCAGAGGTAATACTGATCAGTGTGATACCGATTTGGATCGTGGATAAAAATCGGGTTGGATTTTCGCTGAGTTCAAGTGCGGTTGCCGCGCCTTTGTTGCCATCTTCGGCCCATTGCTGCAATCGAACTTTACGCGATGAAACCATTGCTAGTTCTGACATGGCAAAACCGCCATTGAGCAGAATCAAAAACATCAAGATAAGTATGTCCACGGTCCATGAGTATGCAGTGACGGAAGTCCTAGGATAGGGCAAGCCCTGAAAGGAGGGAAGCGTAACGTAGTGAGTGGTGAATCAATAACGTCTTTGCTTAAAATAGTGATGGCTCTGCGCTTTGATTTGACCATTCAATAGGCTGACGCCCATGTTCACTTAACCATTGGTTGGCTTGTGAAAAATGACGACAACCAAGGAAGCCTCGACTGGCCGATAAGGGAGAGGGATGAGCGGCACAAAGAACGAGATGGCGTTGCTGATCTATTCTATCGGCTTTACTGCGCGCCCAGTTTCCCCACAGCATGAACACACAGCCAGGATTGACTTGGTTGACCAAATCGATCAAGGCATCGCTGACTATTTGCCAGCCAAGTTTGCCATGACTGCCCGCGGCATTATCTTCGACTGTTAGCACACTATTTAATAACAGCACTCCCTGTTGCGCCCAACGTGTGAGGTCTCCGTGGCTTGCTTTAGGGAGATTAAGATCCTGACTTTGTTCCTTGAAAATATTACGTAGTGACGGAGGAATGCGTTGCTCGGGCGGGACTGAAAACGATAGTCCCATGGCCTCTCCAGGACCGTGATAAGGATCTTGCCCTAGGATGACTACCTTGATTTCGGCCGGTAATGAGTAGCGTAGCGCGCTAAAAATTTGAGAGGCCGGCGGATAAATAGCTCTACCTTGTTGTTTCCGCTCAGTAAGCGCTGAATCAATCGTCATCATAGACGCTTGGATCTGTGATGAAACGAGTAGATTTTTCCATTCAGCGCCAATACCATTTAACGCCGGTTCAAGATAATTCAACGAGAGCATGAGTGATCCAAGGGGATGTGTATCAATATCGTCTGATCGATGGGTCTACCTGAAGCGCCCAGCCATCCAGCCCACTTTGTAAGCTGACAACTTGGTCAAAGCCGACATTTTTCAAATAGTTGGCGACTTGTAGACTACGTACGCCATGATGGCAAATTGCCACAATCAAGGTTTCATCGGGCAATTCGTTATGGCGTATTGGAATCAGATTCATTGGAATATGCACGGAGCCAGAGAGATGAGTCAGTTCCCATTCCCAAACTTCGCGCACATCCAGTAGTAGCACAGGAACAGCCATGGGTTGATTGAGCATGGCCGCCAGCTCGCTTGGCGTAATTTCCTGCATCAGAAGATAAAACGATCAGGTTCGATGGCCGCACATTTTTGTAACCGCGTAATGCAGGTTTCATATAGCGTGGTGTCTCTGAATGTAGTTTCGGACTCGCGCTTGATCAGGTGTACTGTCATTGCTGGCTCATCACCTACTGTAACGATCATGCGACCGCCTACCGCTAACTGTTGTTTCAGCGTTTCTGGCAGTACGGGTACGGACCCACCAACAAAAATCACATCGAATGGTGCTTGCTGTGGCAAGCCCAGTAGGCCATCGGCTTCAATCAATTTCACATTACTGATCGCCGCATGCTTTAGATGTTGAGCCGCGCTAGTGAGAATCGTGGCATCAAGATCCAGGCTATAGACCTGTTCTGACAGAGTGGCGAGTAGGGCGGTGACATAACCACTACCCGTGCCAATTTCTAAAACTTTATCCGACGAAGTGACAGCCAAGTCTTGCACCATGCGCGCTTCTTGTTTTGGCTGCAGCATGCGCGAGCCATTGGCAAGTGGCAGTTCCACATCGGTGAAGGCTAAGGTGCGCTGTGATTCGCCGACGAAGTCTTCTCGTTTCACGTGAAACAGTAGCTCCAGTACAACAGGATCAAGTACTTCCCAAGGACGAATCTGTTGTTCGACCATGTTAAAGCGGGCTTGTTCTAGGTCCATTCAGCACTCCCCAGCAGCGTTATGACGATAACTTGCGATTATCCCATATTTACCTTACCTTCACAGCATCGCTAGGGGTCCTGTGCGCTGATGTTCGTATTCCAACAACAGTGATAGGTGAGAAATACCCTTGGAACCTGATCCGGATAATACCGGCGTAGGGAAGCGTTGAATGATCTGAATTTCATCGCCCCGCGCCGTTTCATCGCCTTAGGAGGGCTACGATGAACGCGTCAAATAATGCCAATGAAGCTGCAATCACTATTGATAAAGCGACGATTCAACCTTTACCCAACTCAAAAAAAATCCATGTAACGGGCAGTCGTCCTGATTTGCGAGTGCCAATGCGTGAAATCACGCAGTCAGATACCCCAACGCAACTTGGCGGTGAAGTTAATCCTCCAATCTATGTTTACGATACTAGCGGGCCCTATAGTGACCCAGAAGTGAGTATTTCATTGGAACACGGGCTGGCTGCGCTCAGAGGCGAGTGGATCAGTGAGCGCGCGGATACCGAGAAAGTGTCCTCCCTGGGAAGTGCCTATAGCCGCGAACGTGCTGAAAATCGTGAATTGGATGAGTTACGCTTTAATCTGACACGCACTCCGCTGCGCGCGAAGCCGGGACTCAATGTGACACAAATGCACTACGCGCGTCGTGGTGTGGTTACGCCAGAAATGGAGTTTGTGGCGATTCGCGAAAATCTGAATCGAGCTCATTATCTACAAACCCTGCGTAGCAATGGTAATAAAAGAATGCTGGATTTGCTGTCACGTCAGCATCCTGGTCAAAATTATGGCGCCTCCTTGAGTGACGAAATTACTCCAGAATTTGTGCGTGATGAAATTGCGTGTGGCCGAGCCATTATCCCTGCCAACATCAATCATCCCGAATCAGAACCGATGATTATCGGGCGAAATTTTCTAGTTAAAATTAACGGTAACATCGGAAATAGCGCCTTATCTTCTTCTATCTATGATGAAGTTGATAAAATGACATGGGGTATTCGTTGGGGATCAGATACCATAATGGATCTTTCCACCGGAAAAAATATTCATGAAACACGTGAGTGGATCTTACGCAACAGTCCTGTGCCAGTAGGGACTGTGCCGATCTATCAAGCATTAGAAAAAGTTGGTGGCAAAGCTGAAGAGCTGACTTGGGAAATATTCCGCGACACCTTGATTGAACAAGCGGAACAAGGGGTAGATTACTTCACTATCCACGCAGGCGTTTTATTGCGTTATGTACCGATGACGGCAAATAGAATGACCGGAATTGTATCGCGTGGTGGTTCTATCATGGCCAAATGGTGTCTGGCTCATCACCAGGAAAATTTCCTTTACACGCGATTCCGTGAAATCTGCGAAATTATGCAGGCCTACGATGTCTGTTTTTCTCTGGGCGATGGTTTACGGCCCGGTTCGATTTTTGATGCCAATGATGAAGCTCAGCTTGGTGAACTCAAGACGTTGGGTGAGTTAACTCAAATTGCTTGGGAGTACGATGTTCAGGTGATGATCGAAGGTCCGGGTCATGTTCCGATGCAACTGATCAAGGAAAACATGGACAAGGAATTGGAATGGTGCAAAGAAGCTCCATTCTATACTCTAGGACCGTTGACCACCGATATCGCCCCTGGCTATGACCATATCACGTCGGCTATTGGCGCCGCGCAGATCGCCTGGTATGGCACTGCCATGCTTTGCTACGTGACTCCGAAAGAGCATCTTGGTTTACCTGATCGCAATGATGTTAAAGAAGGCATCATTACCTATAAACTGGCCGCTCATGCGGCGGATCTGGCCAAAGGGCATCCTGGCGCGCAGATTAGAGACAATGCATTATCTAAGGCACGTTTCGAATTTCGTTGGGAAGATCAATTCAATTTGGGACTTGATCCCGATCGAGCTCGTTCGTTTCACGACGAAACCTTGCCCAAGGACAGCGCCAAAGTGGCTCACTTCTGCTCGATGTGCGGTCCACATTTCTGCTCAATGAAAATTACTCAGGATGTGCGCGCCTATGCGGAAGAGCATGGCTTCTCAGAACAAACGGTTCTGCAGCAAGGGATGGAGAGTAAAGCTATTGAATTTGTTCATTCGGGTAGCAAGCTGTACGACAAAATTTAACTCGAACGCTGAATGGAGATTCACATGAAATTATATTACGCACCAGGCGCATGTTCATTGTCTGCGCATATTGCGTTGGCTGAAGCCGGCTTAAGTTTTGAATCGGAATCAGTGGATTTGCGCTCAAGCCCGCATAAGACCAGCGGCGGCGAGTTATTGACTGATATCTCCTCTAAAGGTTACGTACCGGTACTGGTCCTGGATAACAAGGAAGTACTGACTGAAGGTGTTGCGATTGTTCAATATATTGCAGACCGAGTTCCGGAAAAAAATCTGGCGCCAGCTAATGGAAGCCTGGCGCGCTATCGCTTGCAAGAATGGCTAAATTTTATCGTGAGTGAGATACATAAGGGTTTTACACCGCTTTGGAATCCTAGTATTTCGGTGGAAGCCAAAAAATCGGCTCTAGAGCGACTGGAAAAACGCTTTAGTTATATTGATGAGCAATTGCAAGATCGCGAATACTTACTTGGAACGTTTAGCGTGGCGGATGGTTACCTGTTTACCTGCTTGAATTGGAGTAACTACTTAAAGGTATCGCTAGACGCTTGGCCACGGCTACAAACCTATTTGGCTCGTGTTGCCGCACGGCCCGCAGTACAGCAAGTACTTAAGGATGAGGGTTTGCTGGGCTAATCCATGGGCCGAACCCAATCGGGGTTCGGCTCTCGTTCTTGTTTCACGTGAAACCTTGATCCGATTGATCACTCACCATCTTAAGGAAGAGCTAAATGAGTAAGCATGAGCTACTCAACCACGACAAGCTGATCGAAGTGTTAGAACAATTTGCCTCAGACCGGAATTGGCAGCAGTTTCATACGCCGCGCAATCTGGTGTTGGCGCTCACGGGCGAAGTAGGCGAACTTGCTGAAATCTTTCAATGGATGACCGATGAGCAGGTGAGTCAGATTGCCCAGGATAGCGATCGCTATACGCACTTACATGAAGAACTGGCGGACGTCTTATTGTATCTTGTGCGTTTGGCGAGTGTACTTGGAGTTGATCTAGATCGTGCAGTGGCGGATAAACTTATAAAAAATGCGATAAAATATCCAGCATTAGCTAAATAATGTCCGCTATCGACTAGTAGTAGCATTAGCGGAATATTTTATGTTAGATAAAACAATTATTGAACTAGCAGAACTGCTGGTGAATTCGCGACATATCGTGGTTCTAAGCGGCGCGGGCATGAGTACCGAGTCTGGAATCCCAGATTTCAGATCGGCTAATGGCTTGTGGACCAAAGACATGAGTTTGGCCGAGGCAATCTCTGTAGACTATTTCGAGCAAGATCCCAACGCCTTTTGGCAGTGCTTCAAATCGATTTTTTCGCTTAAGCTGCTTGGTCAATATGAACCGAATCAAGGGCATCTGTTTTTGGCCTGGCTGGAAACGCTGGATAAAAAAGTTACTATCCTGACGCAGAATATTGATGGGCTTCATCATCGAGCCGGCAGTCGGCGCATCGTGGAATTGCATGGGAATTTGTTGGCGTCTCATTGTCCTTCATGCGGAACAGACCATGGGCTTGATTACATTAATCATCACTCGATTCCGCTATGCTCTGTCTGCGGTGATGTGCTCAAACCTAATGTAGTGCTGTATGGCGAGGTGGTTCCGCATATTGAACAGGCATTGTCTTGCGCGGCTAGCGCAGATTGCCTGTTGGTAATGGGTTCATCGTTGGAAGTGTCACCGGTCAATTGCATTCCGATGATCTGTGCGGAGCATCAGGTACCGACCGCGCTAATTAATCGGACGTCTACCAAACTTGATCGTTTATTTACGCATATCATTCATGACAGTATCGGTAGTACAAGTTTACAACTGCGTGAAGTAATGAAGCGCTATCTACAAAATTGAGCGATCTGTATTTGACGCAAGCGTTACAAAAATCGTAACGGGTCAAGTTTCCAGCGTTCGGGTGACTCGTGTTTTTCAATCCGGTCACCACCTCCATGGCCTAACGACTTGGACAAATCGACAATTTCGGGCTTGATGTGAGTATTGCTTTGAATACTAAAGAAAACCTTAACTTTCGGTGAAATAAGGTTGTTATCGTTCTGTTCTATCACTACGCCCAGACGTCCACTTTCAAGCCTGACTAACGTTCCAATCGGGTAGATTCCGATGGCGCGCATAAATGCTTGTACTAACTCTGGATTGAAGTGAAATTTGGACCATTCGTAGATCTTACGCAGCGCGTCGGTTGGCGGCATTCCTTTGTGGTAGCAGCGTTCGGAGGTTAGCGCATCATAAACATCGACAATCGCCGCCATCTGGCCCAACTCAGAAATTTCATGACCTTTTAGTCCCAACGGATAGCCGCTGCCATCATGTCGTTCGTGATGCTGGGCCGCAACTTGAATGGCCGTTTCGGATATTCCGGTAGACTGAGTCAGTATTCGTTTACTTTCAACCACATGGCACTTCATGATGCTAAATTCACGCTCGGTAAGCCGATCTGGCTTATTGAGGATTTCATCGGGGATTTTCATCTTTCCGATGTCGTGCAGCATCCCGCCAATCCCCGCATGGTGAATCACTTCCTTACTCATCTTCATGGCATTACAAAACGATACCATCAGTGCGCCCACGCTCACCGAGTGCTGAAAGGTATAGTTGTCTTTATCTTTAATCCGGCATAGGGCCAATAAGGCGCCGTTATTGCGCAAAATTGAAGTCGTCATCCGTTCTACCGAGGGAGCAATTTGTTCTAGCTCAACTTGCTTACCTAAACGGACATCGCGCAAAATGCCATGAATAATCTTGTGTGCTTCATGATGAATCAGCTGCGCGCGACCAAATTCCTCCGCCGCCGCCACTTGGGTTTCAGCCAGGGGACGTTTTTCAGCGCCGATGACACGCATTTCGCTTTCCAACTGCTGCTGAACCTCTCCCTCCGTAGGGGCATGAATCATATCCAGGCCACGGTCGGTGTCGATATACACCTCGTGTATGCCCGAGTCTGCTATCTTTTGAATTTCAGCTTCAGCCGAAATGCAGAAACGATTACGTAAAAATGGGTGCGACATCCAATCACAATTTAGATCATGGATGAACATACCTACTTTTAAATCGGAGATATTAATGCACTTAATCATCAGAGCCCTTAATACCGGGAAGAGGAGATTCAGTCTCCATCATAGAGGCGGTCAGCACCGTTTGTGAAGCAAGATAGTTCTTTATTTCTTTAAATACTTTATGACGACAATTGAATGTAGGACCGGGTGCGGCGCATGCTGCATTGCACCATCAATCAGTTCAGCGATACCAGGCATGCCGAGAGGAAAAGTTGCGGGTGAACGATGTATTCAGTTATCTGATAATAATAGTTGTTTAATATTCGATGATCCTAATAGACCCTTGGTCTGTGCGAGTTTAAAGCCTTCTCAAGAAATGTGTCATGGTTCAAGAGAACAGGCTCTTATTTGGCTTGAAAAACTTGAAGCGGATACCGCCCTATCGGCTGACATTCCCTCACGGCCAAGGCAAAAATAGGAGGTTTTGGGCATTTGTACTGATTAACATCAAGCTTCAAAGTAACCATAATTGCTGTTATAACATTATATATAAGTAATTATGTTTTGCATGTAACCACAATAATAACCCTGGGGGGCATGAAATGTTACAGGAGAAATGGGGCCGTTTAAGTACAAGAATTATCATTGTGGCCGGTCTCGGGATTGCGATTGGCTTTGCGTTGATGATTGGGTTGATCTCATGGCTGAGCTATCGTACCGCGGTGGACCAAGGCTATCAGCTGGCAAAAAGTCAGGCGCGAAATTATGCCGACCAAGCGGAAAGCAGCTTTAAGAGCGGTTTTGCTCTTCCTAAACATTTGCAGCAATTTGTGATGGGCATCAAGCGTGCCGGACAAACGCCGGATCGCAAGTTGCTGAATACCATGCATATGGAGCTACTCGATAGTGCTGCCCAATCCGTGGGACTGTGGATGGTTTGGGAACCCAATGCTTTTGATAATAACGACAAGGCTTATCGGCTAGACTGGCCGCAGCAAGATCCAACCGGGCGCTATACGCCGTATATCACGCGCAATGCGGATGGTAAGGCTCAAATGGACACCATGATGTCCCCGGATCGGATTAAAGATTTTCCCAAGTATAAAGACCACCCTGAAACGTATGCGCCAGACTATGAAAAACCGGGCTGGGGTGATTTTTATATAGTACCTAAAACGCGTGGTCGCGATACCATCACCGAGCCTTACGCCTATGAAGTCCAGAATGTCAAAATTCTCGAAAGCTCGCTAGCGGTCGCAATGAAAGACAATAGTGGCCATTTCTTGGGTGTGTCCGCGACGGACGTGGCACTGAGCGACTTGCAAAAGCGTTTCAGCCAGATTCACCCTGACGATACGGGTTATGTCCGCATGATTTCCGAAGGAGGGCTTTATGTGGTTAACCCCTCGGCAGATCTGTTGGGTAAACCCGTAGAAAAAAATAGCCCGCTGGCGCCGTATCTTGACCAAATCAAGAGTGGGCAAGAGTTCAATTATGAATCAGGTGGGTTTACCCACTTTTTCCAGCCGATCAGCATTGGCGATACCGGTCAGTTTTGGTCATTGGGGGTCAGTATTCCTACGTCGGCAATCACGGGGGCGGCGTGGCATCTGTGCCTGCTGGCGATGGGGATTGGGGTTGTGGCGCTGATTGCCATTTTGCTATTACTTGCAACCGTGGTTTCCGCCATGACTCGGCCACTAGATCAAATGGCCGTGACCATGGAGCAATTGGCCTCGGGCAAAGGCGATTTGACCGTGCGTATCGATGTTGGCAGCCATGATGAAATTGGGCGTTCAGCCACAGCCTTTAATAAGTTCATGCAGTCGCTAAGCGATATGTTCAACGACGTTCGCGAGCAAAGCCTGGCGGTGGCGCACGCAGCCAGTCAGCTTGCTGACTCCGCGTCACAAGTTGAGCAGTCTTCCTCTGCACAGTCTGATGCGGCGAGCGCAACGGCGGCGGGTGTGGAACAAGTGACGGTCAGCGTGCACCATATTGCCGATACCGCAAAAGAAGCGGAAAGCTTGGCACAGCAGACAGGTGAATTGACTGAACAAAGCGTTGCTACGGTACGTCAGGTGACCAATGAAATTCAGAAGATGAATCAAAGCATGAATGAGTTGGCCGAGAGGATTAATGGCTTGGGCGCGCGTTCTGAAGAGGTTTCTTCAATTATCAATGTGATCAAGGACATTGCGGATCAAACCAATCTACTGGCTTTGAACGCGGCGATCGAGGCTGCGCGCGCTGGCGAAATGGGCCGTGGTTTTGCCGTGGTTGCCGATGAAGTCCGTAAATTGGCGGGTCGATCGGCGGAAGCAACGGTAGAAATTTCTCGTATCGTGAATACCATTGGCGCGGAAACGCGCGACGCAGTGAATGATGTTTCGGATACGCGTAGCCGAGTGGATAACAGTGTGCGTGTTGCTGAAGAGGCCAATGCCGCGATGTTGAGTGTTCTGAAATGCAGTCAGGACCTGGTTCTGAGTATTGGCGATATTGCGGCATCTACGCGCGAGCAATCCGCTGCCAGTAGCGAAATTGCGCAAAACATTGAACGTATCAGCAATATGGCACAATCCAATGGTCTGGTTGTGCATGGTGTCGCGGCGGAAGTTGCGCGTTTGCGTGAGCTTTCAGGTAGCTTGGAACGCTTAGTCGGTAATTTCCGGTTGTAAACACTATTTGTTGTTCAAGACAACAAATAAAGTCATTGATTAACAATAGGTTAATCAATGGCTTGCTTTTATTCTCAATATCGACTATTTGATGAATGGCGCTGGTAGTGTTCTATTTTGTTATGGTGGCGTAGTTAATCTACGCTAAAAATGTGGCATAAATAGTCGCATATGCGACATGACCATTAACTGTGGTGGCAAATCAAGATACAATCTGAAAGTTTGCTCGGAAGGGACAGGAAATGCGCAATATTTTAGCCAAAGATGTTCGATGCAGTGCCAAGAAATCAGGCGCTCGGAACCGAGTTCCCTTCCCAATCTCATTTAGTTAAAAAAGCTCCTGTTGCTCAGGGGCTTTTTTTTTAGATACGTATAAATTCAAAGGACACGACTATGGCCAATCCACTTTACCGGAAAAATATTATTTCAATTCCAGACTTTACCCGTGAAGAGCTTGAGCTTGTCGTGGATACCGCAGAGCGCTTGAAAGCGCATCCACGCAACGATCTGTTGCAAGACAAGTTGATCGCAAGCTGCTTTTTCGAGCCATCGACCAGAACACGCTTGTCGTTTGAAACCGCGGTGCAACGCATGGGTGGTCGGGTGATTGGTTTTGCCGATGGAGGCAACACCTCCGCGCGTAAAGGGGAAACGCTGGCGGACTCGATCAAGATCATTTCATCGTATAGCGACGCAGTGGTCATGCGTCACCCGAAAGAAGGCGCCGCGCGCCTGGCATGTGAATTTTCTCCAGTACCCGTGATCAATGGGGGGGATGGTTCCAATCAGCACCCAACACAAACATTGCTCGATTTATTCAGCATTAAAGAAACGCAGGGCACGCTACAGAATCTGACCGTGGCGTTTGTCGGTGATTTGAAGTATGGAAGAACCGTTCATTCTCTGACTCAGGCACTGTCCCTGTTTAATTGTCATTTCTATTTTGTCGCACCAGAAGCGCTGGCGATGCCGGATTATATCTGCGAAGAACTGGATGAAAAGGGTGTGTCCTATACCCTGGCGTCGAGCCTGGAAGAGGTGATCCCCAAAGTCGATATCTTGTACATGACTCGCGTGCAACGCGAGCGATTTGATGAAGCCGACTTCAAAAAAATCCAGGGTCAATTTATTTTGCGCGCCGAGATGCTGAAGCACGCCCGTAGCACGCTGAAGATTTTGCATCCGTTACCCCGGGTGGATGAAATTGAAGTCGAGGTCGATGCCACGCCACATGCCTACTATTTTGAGCAGGCGCAAAATGGGGTGTATGCCCGTCAGGCGCTGCTGGCCCTGGTATTGAATGAAACCGTCTGAACATCGCGAACCGGCTGATAAGGGATTTACCATGCAATACACCCGTACTGTAGAAGCTCTGAAAGAGGGCACTGTCATTGACCATATTCCCGCGGGACAAGGTTTAAAAATCCTGCGTTTGTTTAAGTTGGCGGAAACGGGCGAACGTGTGACCGTAGGCTTGAACCTGTCATCGCGGCATATGGGCAGCAAGGACATCATTAAAGTTGAAAACATTGCATTGACCGAGGATCAGGCTAACGAACTTGCGTTGTTTGCCCCTAAAGCCACGGTAAATGTAATCGAAAATTTTGAAGTAGTGAAAAAGCATCAACTTGAGCTCCCTGATGCAATTCAGGGCATTTTCGCCTGCCCAAACTCCAACTGCATCTCACATAATGAACCTGTAGAGAGTTTTTTCTACGTAAAAGCCCAGTCGAATGACACAAAAATGAAATGCAAGTATTGCGAAAAGGTGTTCAGTAAGGATATTGTTGCAGAAGTGCGCTAAGTCGTACAAAGGGTGTAGAGGAATAAGAAAAGGCTGCTTAGACAGCGAATAAGAAAAAAAGCGCCGCAGAATTTCTGCGGCGCTTTTCATTGATCGGTGCGCAAACATCATCGTCAATGACGGGTACAGGGTGTCGCTAAGGGGCCAGTATCAGCAAGGTTCCAACTTGCGCTGCAAGAACACCAGGTCCAACCAACGGCCAAATTTAAATCCAACTTCGGGCATGCGCCCAACTTCATTAAAGCCCAGACGTTCGTGAAAACGAATTGAGCCCAGATTAGCCGCATCCACGCCTGCAACCATCACATGCTTTCCCATCTTGGCCGCCAATGGCAGCAAAGCTTGCACTAAGGTGGTACCTATGCCCTGTCCGCGGCTCTGCGCGGCAAGGTGCACGCTATGTTCCACTGTGTAGCGAAAGCCAGGGTAAGCGCGGAAATCGCCGAAACTGGCATAGCCCAATATGTTCCCCTGCTTCTCCGCGACTAAGACCGGGAAATCGGCCTCTTTCCGATGCAGAAACCATCGCTGCCGTTCCTCCAAATCCACGGGCTCATCACAATACACCGCTGTGGAGTGGCAAATGACATCGTTGTAAATCTCAAGTATTGCGGGTAGATCTTCGATGGTAGCGGAGCGTATCAACATTTTCAGCCTGTTTCTCAACACTAACGACATGAATGACGATGCTAAGCGTCTGGGGTCAGACTGTCAAAGCGGTAGTTGGCATGAAGTTTGCGTAACGATAGGGGTGAGATTGTTGAGTCTAGGAGGGGAGATGATGAAATCAAACCGTCAAATACTGCCTGTAATGCAAAAAACCAGTGATGTGGTGATGTTTAATTTTCAGCGTCCAACCCGAGCGCGTAAGGTCGGCGGCGTGTTATGGCTGGTCGAACTCTATGACCAGAGACATGATGTCTGGGTTTGGCAAAACGAGTCTGGAGAGGCGGAAGAAGCTTTAGATGAAGCGAAACGTTTGAGCCTGGTGCTGTCCTGATACGGTGCGCATTCCCCGTGTTGGTGAATCCGCACCGTGTTGCCGCAGCTTAGGCTACATTTCGTTGACCTAATTGTTCAAAGGTTTGCAGCTTTTCTAGCCATCGTTGATGGACCCGTAAATAGTTGGTTTCTTTAATGTGGCCAAAGCCGCGGATCTCTAGCGCCAGGTTGGCGATGTCGCACGCTGTGGGCAAATTCTCGTGTGTCAGCCCGTGCAGCAAGGTTTCAATCACAGCTTCGTACTCGTTAATAATGCTGCGCTCCAAGCGTCGGTCTGCCTGAAGGGCAAAGGGGTCAAATACCGTGGCGCGTAAGAAGCGCAGTGCGGCCAAGATCTTCATTGCTGATAGTGCCCAAGATCCCAGGCTGACTTTGCGATCTTTGCCCCTGGTCATCCATCGGGCACCTAGATGAATATGGATTTTGAATTTCCCCTTGAAGGCCGAGTTGATTTCATTGTGAAATGTTTGACTACTATATAGTCGAGCCACTTCGTATTCATCCTTGTAAGCCAAAACCTGGCTATACCCCTTGGCGACCGCCAACGTAAGTGTTTTCTTGTCAGGGGAAAGTTGTGACTCAGCCTGTTTTACTCGTAACACCAACTGACGGTACCGTTCGGCCAGCTTGCTGTTCTGATACTCGCTGAGCATGATGCTTCGATGTTGCAGAATACTCTCCACGGTTTCACGTGGAACAAATTGAATCACGCTGCTAGCTAATAAGTTGGCAACCAGCGCCATGTCTTGGCCCGCATATCGTCCCCAGGAAAAGGCCTGTTGGTTGAATTCAACAGCTTGAGCATTCAAGCGAATGGCTTCGATAATGGCTTCTTCACTGATGGGCACCAGGCCTTTTTGCCAGGCATAGCCCAGCATGAACATATTACTGGCGAGCGCATCATCTAATAATCCAGTGGCAAGACGAGTGGCATTGACCTCAAAAAATCGTACTTGCCCCACTGATTGGCGCAGGGTCTGCTTCATCTGCTCCGCCGGAAACTGCAAGTCCGGCTGAGTCAAAAACGCACTGGTTGGCGCCTCATAACTATTCACCACCACTTGGGTGAAATTTTCTCGCATCTTGCTTAAGGCTTCTTCCGAGGCGGTAACCGCCAGATCGCAACCGAGTACCAAGTTGGCATCGCCATCCGCGATGCGCACTGCGTGTAGCTGATCTTGCGTTGCGGCCAAGCGCACATGAGACCATACCGATCCCCCCTTTTGCGCTAGCCCCGCCATGTCCAATACGGTGACTCCCAGGCCATCCAAGTGCGCCGCCATGGCCAGAACCTGGCCGATGGTGACCACTCCGGTACCTCCGATGCCGGTGACCATGATGCTGTAGCTGGCGCCAATGGACTTGGGGAAGGGCACGGGAAGTGGTGGCATTGCGCTCAGGGGGGTGCCCTGTTGTTTTGGCGAACGTAGCTCTCCACCCTCGATAGTGACAAAGCTGGGACAAAATCCCTCAATACATGAAAAGTCTTTATTGCAGCTCGATTGATCGATTTTACGTTTACGTCCCAGTGGCGTTTCTACAGGGAGCACCGATAGACAACCGGATTTTTTTGAACAGTCACCGCAACCTTCGCATACGCTTTGGTTGATAAATGCGCGGCGCGCCGGGTCAATTAATTCACCGCGTTTGCGTCGCCGGCGTTTTTCCGCCGCGCAGGTCTGCTCATGAATTAGCACGGTTGTGCCCGCGACGACGCGTAACTCCAGCTGTAAGCGTTCAAGCTCGCGCCGATGAAAAACGTCGACCCCCGGCGCCAGTCCCGGCATGGTGCGATATTTCAAAGGGTCATCGCTGCTGATGACAATGCGGCTCACCCCTTCAGCCTGTAATTGGCGCGTCAGCATCGGCACACTGAGGACGCCATCCACCGCTTGCCCACCAGTCATTGCCACGGCATCGTTGTAGAGAATCTTGTAGGTGATGTTGACCTTGGCGGCCACTGCTGCGCGTATCGCTAGCAAGCCAGAATGGAAATAGGTGCCATCTCCCAAGTTGGCAAACACATGTTCGGTGGTGGTAAACGGTGCTTGTCCAATCCAGGGCACACCTTCGCCACCCATTTGTGAAAAGGTCTGCGTATGGGGTTCAATCCATAATGCCATGTAGTGACAGCCGATGCCCGCCAACGCTCGGCTTCCCTCAGGCACCCGGGTCGAAACATTATGCGGGCAGCCTGAACAATAGTGCGGGACACGGGGCAAGGACTCGCGCTTCTGCACCAATTGCGCTTCTTTATCGCGGTAAAACTGCAAGCGGTCATGAATCACCGGGCTATCAAATATCAGGGCCAAACGGTCGGCGATCGCGCGCGCAATCATCGCCGGTGTCAGTTCACCGGCGGCGGGCAGTAGCCAATCGGCATGGGGCAGAGCCCATTCGCCTTTTTCTGCGAATTTTCCGACGACACGAGGACGGACATCTTCGCGCCAGTTATACAACTGCTCCTTCAGTTGATATTCGATGATTTGGCGTTTTTCTTCTACCACCAGAATTTCATCTAAGCCTTGCGCAAACTGGCGTACGCCTTCGGGCTCCAATGGCCAAACCATCCCAACCTTGAAAATGCGTAAACCGATGTCGCGCGCGAGTTGCGGGTCAATCCCCAAATCGTCCAGGGCTTGCATCACATCCAGATAAGATTTCCCGGTGGTAATAATACCCAGTCGAGCGTCTGGCGCATCCAGTACGATTCGGTTGAGACGGTTGGCTCGGGCGTAGGCTAACGCAGCATATAAACGATGATGCAGTAGGCGTTTTTCTTGTTGCAGGGGCGGGTCGGGCCAGCGAATATTCAGACCATCCGGTGGCATGTCAAAATCGGTGGGTATTTGTATTTGAATCCGTTCGGGCGAAATGTCGACAATTGCCGCGCTTTCGATGGTGTCGCTAATCGCTTTTAGTGCCACCCAGCACCCACTATAGCGGCTCATGGCCCAGCCATGCAGGCCGAAATCAATGACCTCTTGAATGCCCGATGGGCTTAGAACCGGGATCATCGCGGCCACTAACGCGTGATCCGACTGATGGGGAAAAGTCGATGATTTGGCCGCATGGTCGTCACCGGCAATCACGAGGACCCCGCCATGCTGGCTACTGCCCGCTGCGTTGCCGTGCTTGAGCACGTCGCCAGAGCGATCAATGCCCGGACCCTTTCCATACCAAAGCGCATAGACGCCATCGTATTTAGCGCCGGGAAACAGGTTGACCTGCTGACTGCCCCAGACGGCGGTGGCGGCCAAGTCTTCGTTAATGCCCGGATGAAATTCCACCTGGTGCTGACGTAGAAATTCAGCGGCTTTTTGCATGCTTTGATCGACGCCACCCAGTGGCGAGCCACGGTAGCCGGTCACGTAGCCCGCGGTATGCAGCCCGGCGGCGATATCCCTATCTTGTTGCAGCATAGGTAAGCGCACCAGCGCTTGAATCCCACTCATCAAGACCTGGCCATGCAGCGCCGTGTATTTTTCATCTAATGCCCGATGCCGAATTGACATGGTTTCTCCTCCGTTTCCGCTTCGTTGATTCACCCCGCGGCGATCGGTAAATCGAGCCTGGTGAATCGCGCCTTTTGGGCCGCGGTCATTTAGTGTAGATCGGCATGACGTTGTTGGCGGAATATAGATTACGTTAACGTAAACGTCAAAGAAGACCTTTATAGTTATTTTTATGTTGTATTGTGAATATAAGCTAGGAAAAAGCTGTGAACGTAACAAGGCACTTCCAGACCGAGAGACGCAAACCCGTGATCAAAATGCAAGATTTGCACATAACGGGTAATCTATCGTTTTGACGTAGAATTTTGAGGTTGGTTGTGCGCTCTTCTTTGCAGTCCGAACAGTCGCGTGGCGTGCTGTACGCTATGGGGGCTTATCTTTGCTGGGGCCTCTTTCCCTTATATTGGAAACCGCTTGAAAGTATTGCCCCGTTACAGATCCTGTGTCACCGGGTTATCTGGTCGGCATTGTTTCTCTGCGTCGTTCTGTGCTACAAGCGGCAGTGGGGCTGGTTGGCCCCGTTTCGCCGACAGCCGGAAAAACTAGCCATCTTTGCGTTGTCCTCAACGCTACTGTCGTGCAACTGGCTACTCTATATCTGGGCGGTCAATACCGGTCATATCGTCGAGTCCAGCCTGGGTTATTTTATGAACCCATTGGTGAATGTACTTCTCGGCCGCCTGGTGCTGGGGGAGCGTTTGCGACCGCTGCAGCAAGCCGCGGTGGTCCTGGCCGCATTGGGCGTGGCGTGGATGACGCTGCAACTGGGATCGTTGCCCTGGATCTCGCTGGGACTGGCTCTCACTTTCGGACTTTATGGTTTGCTGCGTAAGCAGGCGCCACTACCTTCGCTCGAGGGTCTGGCGCTGGAAACCTTCTTGATGGCACCGCTGGCGCTGATGGCTTTGATGTGGTTTGAGTGGACGGGCGTTGGCCGCTTTGGGCACGAGAGTACAACGGTGAATGTGATGCTACTGGCGGCGGGGGTGGTCACTTCGGTGCCATTGTTGTTATTTACCAATGGCGTGCGTCGTTTGACTCTGGCCACCATCGGACTGATTCAATACATCAGTCCGACTTTGCAGCTATTGCTGGGTGTGTTGCTTTATCACGAGGCCTTTGATGCGACTCGGGCGATTGGTTTTGGGTTTATCTGGGCTGGATTATTGCTGTACACCCTGACCAATGTGCAAAGCGTACTGCGCGCCCGGTTTGCCTCTCATTGATTATTGCGAACCCAACGCTGCCACTGCAGAAATAACTCGGGTTCGCGCGCGGCAATCACTGAGCGCTTCCATGGTGTATCCGACCAGAAATCCTCATGTTGTAGCGAGGCGATACAACCGCCGGCTTCTTCAAGAATCAAGGCGCCAGCGGCGTAATCCCAAAGCCGCTGGCCACCATGTAAATAAAGGTCATAACGGCCCGCGGCCAGATAGCACCAGTCCAGAGTGCTCGAACCCATACTGCGCTGGCTGCCAAATGGCGCGACACTGTGCAGGCGCGCGGCCAGTGTCGCAGAGCACAGATATTTCGCATCAATGCCGGCAATGGCATCAACCATGTTATTGGTGATTTTTTTGCGTGGTAAGAGTACGCCGTTGAGAAACGCGCCCTGGCCACTTGCGGCGGTAAACAGCTCATCACTAATCGGATTAAAAATGGCGCCTAGAATGCTCTTTCCATGCCGCATCAGCGCGACGGAGATGGCGAAGTGAGGTAAGCCGTTAATGAAGTTAGTGGTGCCATCAATCGGGTCAACCACCCACAGTCCATCTTGGTGACTCAGCCAGAGATCATCTTGCTGCTCTTGTGTCATTTCCTCTCCGAGTACCGGATAAGGAGCGATATTGGGTAAGTGGCGCGTCAGCGCCTGCTGGCACGCCAAGTCCGCTTCGGTTAGCATGCTGCCGTCGTCCTTCCGAGTGTGTCCAACACGCATAAATCGCGGCAGAACTTCGGTACGCGCCACTTCACGAAGGAGGTTGCCTACCTGGTCGATAACCTGCATGCTTAAATCCTTTATGTGGACCGCCTGTGCCCAGAACCTTATTGGCGCAAAGTTTACTGATTGTATCTAAAAGATGGGAATGTTGCTGTCATGCCAAGGTTTTTTGTCTCTATCCCGCTGAAATGCTGCGCTAGCGTGTCTCTTCCCGATGCTGTCGTGCGCCACATCCAGGTTTTACGCTTGCGTGAAGGCGATGCGATTACCCTGTTCAATGGCCAGGGTGGCGAGTATGCCGCTCAGTTGACTCTGGTTGAGCGGCGCGAAGCGCAATGTCAGATTGATGCCTTCATCGATGTTTCACGTGAATCACCACTGAGACTGGGTCTGGCACAGGCCATTTCTAGCGGCGATCGAATGGATTTTACCTTGCAAAAGGGCGTTGAAATGGGAGTCAGTGTATTTCAGCCCATAGCCGCCGAGCGCTCCGTGGTCAAATTGAGTGGTGAGCGCGCGGATAAGCGTTTGACACGCTGGCAGGAAATTGTCGAATCGGCGTGCGAACAAAGTGGCCGCACTATGGTTCCACAAGTATTACCCATTCTTTCTGTCAAGGAATGGCTGGCGCAGGCGCCACAGCAGGAAACTAAATTGTTGTTATCTCCGCTGGGAAACCAGCGCTTGCAGGATATTGCAGAGCGCCCGACATCGCTTTGGCTGATGGCCGGGCCGGAGGGAGGCTATACCTCGCAAGAAGAAAACCTGGCGTTAAGTCATGGCTGGGTGGCGCTGAAGCTTGGACCGCGGATATTGCGCACCGAGACCGCTGCATTGGCTGCAACGGCCGCGATCCAAAGCGTTTGGGGCGATTACGCGGGTTGAGGGAAGTTGCGCTGATAAATCAGTTTTCCGCCAAATAGCACTTCATTTTCAGAAAGTTGGGCTCCGCCAGGCGGCACTGCGCGCTCAAAAACGTAGCGCTCGCCTTGGTATTCGATCCAGCTGGCAATTTTAATGCCGTCGAACTGGCCAAGCACCTGATCCGAGCGCACAACATTTTCGCTATCACTCAGAATTAAGCCAACCTTTGATGGGTGTTCATCGTTCAGCTCCCACTCACGGTGATTAACCACCGGCTGCGGTAGGTTGCGTACTGCCAGACGCAGCCATAGCGCGAACATCCAGTCGGGAATCAGAACACGGTGCACATGTCGATCATCCGTAATGACGCAGGCAACCGGGAAGCGTTTGTGGCAGCTTGGGCAATCGCCGCGCGCGGCGACGAAAATTTTGTTATCCATAAGGTAGGCAATACCATGCATTGCCTCAGCGCTGACCATTGCATGGCAGCGCGGGCAGTGCTTGGCGAAACGCCGCACCTTGGTGCCGTTTTTAAAACAGATCGGTAAAAAACGGGAAATTTTGTCAGGTCTGGCCATTGACTGCGTTGTCCACTGCTTGAGACTGCTGTAACGGGGACTGAGCTCAAAATCGCATACTCGTCCCCAAGATAGTGCGATTATAGCGGGATAGTGTCGAGCCGTGTGCTCAACGTATGCGTCGCACCTGGCGCGAGCCAGCGTTGATCCTCAGCCGCGTTGGCCGTTTCGATACAAAAAAACGAGCGCCAGCCACTATCCGGTAAATCACGCAGGGTTTGGGCCTTCTGTTCGCCCGGGTTCCACAGTACTACGCTCTCCGATCCTTGCGATGCGATCCTGATCCGGCGCGTCCAGCCCGGGTCAAGTAACTCCAGTGCGCGATCGGTGTAAACAATGCGGTCCAGCTCGCCCACGGCCTGAACGCTGTCACTGAGATGTCTCGCTTCGCGGCCTGTGGTTTTGTCCTGATAGCGGGTATCCGCTAAGCCGTGAACACTCACAGTCGGTGCATCACTGACCGCCAAATAACTGTGCAGCGCCGCGCCATAGTGTTGCGCTGTTGCTCCGCGGTTGCGCGTTAATAATTCGGCCTGAATCCCGTGATCGAAGCGATAGATTATTTCACAGTCAAGATCCTGATGAGTCGGGCCGATAAGTTGTAGTTCGAATCCTTGTGGCGTCGTGGCCAAATGGTTGAGACGCCATTCATGATTGCGCGCATAGCCATGTTGTGGCGCGCTTGGATCAACGGCGTGCGGGCCAAACCACGGCCAGCAAATCGGCATGCCGCCGCGGATGGCTTTTCCTGGGGACACCGTGGCCAGGGGGGATAAATAGAGCAGAGGCAAGGCGCCGCGTGCTTGGAACTGAAGCAATTGTCCGCCGGCGAGTGAGACCACCGCATCGAAATTTGGCGTACTTAAGTGCAGTAGTTGGCAACCGGAGGGTGTGTGCTCTAATCGAACACCTGGTAGGTCTGTCGTGGTGGTCATAGCATGCCGTTTGGGCTGGCGAAACAAACGCTAGTGTAACTCCAGACAGGCACAGCGGACACCGTATCCGCAGATTAGCCTGCCAGACTTTTATATTCGACAGGCTGTGTTCAGTCTATGCGTGTTTGCGAGCGCAGCTTATAACGGCCACCGGGATGAATGAGCCGGGCGAAGCTCACCAGATTTTTATGAGACCACGAGCGGCGTAGAACCAGTAGACAAGGCTCGCTTGCGGCGATTTCCAACATACTTTGTTCGTGTGGCCCGGGCATCACCGCTTCAACCGAGTGCTCAATATCGGTTAATGGGCAGTTCTGCATCAAATAATAATTTGGTGTAATGCGTAGAAAATCTTGCTCCAGATAGTCTGGCGCCCATGCTGGATTTACAAAACGATCTTCCAATTGAATGTGGATGCCATCCTCGCTATGCACCATCAATGAGTGGAATACCGTGGCGCCGACATGCACCCCCAGGCGCAGGGCGATTTCCTCGGACGCCGGTTCAGCACAAAGCTGGTAGAGCTTGGCCGAGTGTGAGTGGCTGCGCGCCTGAATTTCTTCCGCGATATTGTTCACGTCGAGCAAAGGCGCATCCGCCTTGCGTTCGGCGACATAAGTGCCATCGCCAGCAAAGCGCAACAAAATGCCCGCTTCGGCCAGATCGCGAATCGCCTTGTTGACGGTCATGCGCGAAACACCGAATTGCTTGGCTAATTCAAGTTCTGGAGGAATTTTGCAGCCGGGCTTAAAGGAGCGCTTGCTGATGCCATCCAGAATGTATTCTTTAATACGCTGATAGCGTGGCTGCCTGGTTTCAGGTGCCACGGCAAGTAGTGAGTCTTCCATCTCGCCATCTTAGTCATTCCACTTCGTACACAGAACTTTTGATCGGTGTGGATTTGTGCTAGATCAAACAAGAATATATACAGATTTCACTTATAGCTTAAAGCATCTTATATAGGGCGACACAGGGTTGGAATCTGACTAATTGTTGCTGATAACAAGTATTATATTCCCTTGATTTTACTTGCGCCTAGCATATGCGCTGTTCTTCTTGCGGCGATATACGCCACCGGAAATACATGGCTGTGGAGCATAGAGGTCTTGATCTTAGGCAAATCCGTACACATGTCATCAGGCGGTTGATTGATTCTTGCGGGCCCCTTATGTTAGTGGTATGCATTATGAATAAACAAGATCTTTGCGTGTAAACCAATATTAAAATATTGCTCTCATATATATAGATATATACGGCATAACATAGTGTTATGAATGAGTTTTTCGAAGCAATATAAATATTATTTTATAAAATAAGCAATATTATCATATGTTGATTTACGTCAGTCTATGCTACGTTTATCTTCACGCCGAAAGAGACCTTACGGTTAGGATAGATCCGCCCATGTCGGGCATTGGAGACTGAACATGCAAGGCAAGCTATCCCTTTCTCTGCTCGGTGCCGCGTTGCTCGCCGCATTCACCGCAGATTTATCCCAGGCATGCACTAGTGTTGTGGTTGGTAAGGGCGCGTCTGCCGATGGCGCGGTAATCATTTCGCGCAATGAAGATTACTACATCAATAATTGGAATAAGCGTTTGGTGCTACACCCGCGACGCGATAGCGATAAAGGGGAGATGATCAGTTTTAAAAATGGACTGAAGGTCGCGCTAGCGCCAACCTTGTTCCGCTATACCGGGCTCCTGGATTGGAATGGTGATACCACTGCGGCGGATGGTCCCTATGAAGAGCGCGGCGTGAATGAATACAACCTGGCGATTTCAGCGACCAATAGTGTTGATGTGAATGATGCCGCCAAAAAGGCCGATCCCTTGATCGACAGCGGTGTGATTGAAGCGGACATTCCGACGCTGTTGTTGCCACAAGCCAAGACGGCGCGCGAAGCCGTGGCATTGTTGGGGCGTGTCCTCAAGGAGCAAGGCGCTGGCGAAGGGAATGGCATATTGCTGGCCGATCCGAATGAAGCTTGGTACATGGAAATCGGTTCGGGCCATCAATGGATCGCGGTTAAGGTTCCACAAGATAAATATCTATTCGTCGCTAACGGTCTACGCATCCACGATGTTGATTTGACTGATCGTGAGAATGTCATGACGAGCCCGGGCTTAGCCGATTTTGTGCGGGAAAATCATTTACTTAATAAAGTTGATGATCGCAACTTTAATTTTGCCAAGGCATTTGGGGTGACCGGTGACCACTATAATGTCGATCGGGAGTGGATGGGACAGCATATGCTGAGTCCCTCCGTGAGCCAAAAAATACGGGCGGATCAGTACCCGTTGTTCATGAGTCCGGATCGCAAGATCTCAGTGCCAGATATTGTTGCGGTACTGCGCGCTGATTTTAACGGCACTGCGCTCGCACATAAAAAGGACGCGGATCGACCCATGGGCGTGGATCGGACGATTGAGACACACATTTTCGAGCTACGCGACACCATGCCGAATGCGTTCAAGGTGCTTACCTGGCAATCGTTCGGCAGCAGGACCGGCGCGGTCATGGTTCCTATGTACGAAAACGCCATGAAAGAAGTACCGAGTGTGCTGCGTAGCGGGAGTGATAGCTACGAAACTCAATCAGCGTATTGGGCATTCCGCGGCAATGCGACCTTGGCCGAGACCAATATGGCGAAATACGCACCCGTGATGGCCGCGTGGCAGCGCAAGATCGAAGTCGGCTTCCAGTCGCAGCAAGTCGCGGTAGACGGTATGCTCAATGCTCTCTATCAGCAAAATCCAGAGGCGGCGCTGAGTTTTGCTAACCAGTGGAGCAACGGCAACATGCTGTGGGCGGTACAGTCCGCGCGCGATGTGACCCAGTCGTTAATGACCGATATGACCAAATCGACCGAGAAGAAGTACACGCCGGCAGAGTTGGAAAAGATCAAAAATCTATAAGTACGGCAGGCTCCTGGTAGGGGGTAGTCGCTACTGGCACTACGCCGCACACCCACCGGCGCAAAGCATGACGTCGCGCCGCGATGCCGGTGGCGATTGCGCCGCAAGGGTTTATTGGTTGTTGTTGACAATGATTGTAGCTGAAATCATTGCTGTCCCTGGCTTTGTGTCAGTTGAGCGCAGGCCAGGGCGCCCAGTTGGCGTATCACTTGTTGTAGGTCATTGGTCCAGGGATGACCAACGCTCAGACGCAAACAATTACTGAAGTGTGGCTGGGCCGAGAACACCGGCCCGGGGGCGAAACTAATCGATAGTGACAAGGCTTGCTGTAACAGGGCAATGCTGTCGACCCCTTGTGGACATTGCAGCCAGAGCAGCATTCCGCCTTGAGGGCGCGACACCGTGGTGCCTCGCGGAAATGCCGCGAGAATCGCTTCACTCATTTGCCGGCTCTGTTGCGCCAGTTGCTGACGCAGGCGCAAAACCTGACGCGCATACAGGCCGGATGCCAGACAGTCAGCCATGGTGGCTTGGATCAACGAGGAGGTGACATAGCTATTTGACACCTTTAATCGTTCCATCCGCTGGTGATACATGCCGCCGGAAGTCCAGCCCAGACGAAAGGCCGGGGCAAAACTCTTGGTGAATGAGGAGCAATAAATCACAATGCCATCTCGATCCCACGCCTTGATCGGCACCGGCCGGTCCGTGCCGTAATGCAGGTCGCCAAACACGTCGTCTTCGATCAGCGAGAAATGATGGCGTCGCGCTAAGTCGAGCAAGCGCTTTTTGTTCTCATCAGGCATTAACGCGCCGGTTGGGTTTTGAAAATGCGGCACCACCACCAGACAGCGAATGGCAGGCCCGTGGCGCAGGGCAAACTCAAGTGCTTCCAGTGAGATGCCATGCTCGGCGGTGCATGGGATTTCTAGTGCTTTTAGCCCCAAACTTTCCAGCGTTTGCAGCAAGCCAAAATACACCGGGGTTTCTACCGCGACTACGTCGCCCGCAACGGTCAGGCAGCGTAGTGCCAACTGAATCGCTTCCGTGCTCCCATTGGTCATCAAGAGTTGATCCGGCTCCAGTTCCATCTGCCAACTGGCGCCTAGCCTCACCAGTTCGGTGCGTAACAGTTTGAGTTCCGCCGTGGGCAGATGAGCGCCCAAGAGTGCGGGATCGCGCTGCAATTTATGCTGAAGCCGGCGCGCCAGCTCCGCGGCGGGGTAAAGCCCGTCATCCGCTTCCGCCATATGCAGTTGGGTCTTGAGCGCGGCGGAAGACAGATTGAGTAAGTTGGATACCCGGTCGTCAACCTGCACCCAGGTGATCGGCGCGGATAGCGGCTCGCCGACGCGCGGCTCCAAGGTCATGGCATTGGCCGCGGCGAAAAAGCCGCTGCGCGCGCGCGCCACCACCCGTTGGTTTTGCTCCAACCAGCGGTAAGCTTGTAGCGCGGTCAAATTGTTGACCTGATAACGCTGTGCCAGTTGGCGCACAGGGGGTAAGCGGCTACCTGGTGGCCATTCGCCACTATCGAGTCGCAAGGCTAAGTCCGCGGCAATGCGACGGTATAAGGGTAGGGGAGTCGTTGACATGTTGCTGTTATATAGAACAGATGGCCATAGACTAAGCTGTATTGGTGATGAAATCCACTGCTTGTATCACGTCAGCGCCCGCGCGTGGCGTTAAGGTGTCCTTATTGTCAAAATCAAGGAGCCGGTCAATGCGCATTTTTCGCGAAATAATCAACCACGGGGCATTGTCCGCGGTCACTGCGGGGCTGATCGCGGTGGTGGTGTCATTTTCCGGTCCCTCTGTACTGGTGTTCCAAGCGGCGCGCGAGGCACATTTTTCCGCGCAGATGACCTCTTCGTGGCTGTGGGCTATCGCGTTTGGTAGCGGTCTGACCGGTTTGTATCTCAGTTGGCGTTATCGCGCTCCGGTGATTATTGCCTGGTCAACCCCTGGGGCTGCCTTGCTGGTCGGAATGCTACCCGGGTTTAGCCCGGGTCAGGCTGTGGCGGCCTATATCGCCGCCGCTGTGCTGATCGCGGCCATTGGATTTTCCGGCGCCTTTGATTCCTTGATGCGTCGGTTGCCGGCCTCGATTGCCGCTGCCATGCTGGCGGGGATCTTGTTTCGCTTTGGCGCAGAGGTGTTTGTTTCGATTAAAACCAACCCGGTGCTGGTCTTGACGATGTTTGCCACGTATTTAGCGCTGCGGCGCATCAAACCGCGCTATGCGATTGTCTGCGTGCTGGTGGTGGGTTTGCTGCTGGCGGGATTAACCGGTCAGATTGCGCTGCCTGACCAAGCCATGCATTTAGCGTTGCCGCAATTTGTACGTCCTGACTGGTCTTGGCACGCCGTGCTCAATCTTGGCTTGCCATTGGCCCTGGTGGCCCTGACCGGACAATATGTGCCGGGAATGGCCGTGTTGCGCGCTTCCGGCTACGACACGCCATCCAAGCCGATTGTCAGTGCTAATGCCTTAATGTCTTTATTGCTAGCGCCATTTGGCGCGCATGGGATTAACCCCGCGGCGATTACCGCCGCGATCTGTACCGGAGAAGATGCGCATCCGGATCCCAAAAAGCGCTATATCGCGGGTATCGCATGCGGTGTTTTTTATCTGTTGGCGTCTCTTGGCGGCGGTGCGCTGGCGCTGTTGTTTACCGCCTTACCCAAGGCTTGGGTGGTGGCGTTATCGGGAATGGCGCTCTTTGGCGCGATTGCCAGCGGGTTGTCGGGCGCGTTTGCGCGCGAGGATCAACGCGAGGCCGCGCTGATCACCTTTCTACTGACCGCTTCGGGGATGACCTTTTTGGGTTTGGGCGCCGCGTTCTGGGGCATTATCGCCGGAGTGCTGGCCCATGCGGTACAACATTGGCATTGGCCGCGCAAGAGTGTGAACGCATTGGTGGAGCAAAGCGGACAGTCCTAGGTGATCGCGATGGCGCGTGATTGGGCTGAGGGTGTACATTGAGGGTCTGCAGGCTCTTCCCGATTTGCTGACATCCACGATTGCAAAGGTTAAATAATGTTTTCCGCCGAGGTATATCAACAGCGCCAGCGCCGCATCATGAACGGTTGCGCGCAAGGCTTACTGCTGTTCATTGGGCACGTCGAAGCACCGATGAATTGTCTGGACAATACCTACCCGTTTGTTCAAGACGCCAGTTTTCGTTACCTGTTTGGTTTGAATCAGGCCGGTCTGGCGGGGGTGATCAATTGCCAAGAACAGAGCGTGACTCTGTTTGGCGATGATCTGGCGGTGGACGATATCGTTTGGCATGGGCAACTTCCTACCTTGGCTGAGCGCGCGGCACAGGTCGGCGTGACCAGCACTCAGCCTTATCAATCGCTTGAGTCGGTTTTGCGCGATGCACTGTTGCAAGGCATCAGCGTGCAGTATCTCGCGCCGTATCGAGGCGACAGCGTGTTGGAGTTGGCGCGTCTGCTCGGTCGCACCGCCGATGCGGTCAAGCGCGGGGCATCAATCGAGTTGGCGCGCGCGATGATTGCTCTGCGCGAAATTAAGGCGCCGGAAGAAATCGCTGAAATGGAGAGCGCGCTGGAAGTGACGCGGGGCATGCACATTGCGGCCATGCAAAACGCGCGTCCGGGTGTCGCCGAAGCCGAAGTGGTTGGCATTATGGAAGGGATGATGCGCCGCCACGATTTGCAGCTAGCTTATCCTTCTATTTTTTCGCGCCGTGGCGAGGTTTTACACAACCATCGCCATGATCAAGTGCTGGAGCAGGGTGATCTGGTGGTCAATGACACCGGTGTCAGCGCTGCTTCGGGCTATGCCAGTGATATTACGCGTACGATTCCGGTGGGTGGACGGTTTAGCTCGCGGCAGCGAGTGCTGTATGAAACCGTACTGGCGATGCAACTGGATGCCATCGCGGCGATCAAGCCGGGAGTGACCTATCTTGAAGTCCATAAGCTGGCGGCGCGGACCATGGTTGAGCACCTGTGTGGATTAGGCTTATTTACCGGGGAACCCGCGCGGATTGTTGATTCCGGCGCTTACGCCATTGCTTTCCCGCATGGACTGGGGCATCAGATTGGCCTTGATGTGCATGATATGGAAAACTTGGGCGAAGATAACGTCGGCTATGCCGAGGGCGAAACACGCAGCGCGCTGTTTGGCTTGGGCTATCTGCGTATGAGTAAAGCGCTTCAGGCTGGAATGGTGATCACGGTCGAGCCGGGTATTTATTTTATTCCGGCTTTGATCGAGGACTGGCAGCGGCAGGGCAAGTTCAGCGATATGATCAATTACGCCAAGTTCATGGAGTATCGTGATTTTGGCGGCATCCGCATCGAAGATAATGTCTTGGTGACCGAGATGGGTAGCCGGGTGTTAGGAACGCCGATTCCAAAGTCGGTAGATGAAATTGAGCAACTGATGGCAGGTTAACCGCGTACAACAAGAAAACGCCGCCCATGGGGCGGCATTTTTTTTGTTTCACGTGAAACCCGGTATCCGAAATCAAGCGGGCAGGGGAAGCTCAATCCTTACACAGAGCCCGCCACCTTCCACATCTCGCAGCGCCAGTGACCCGCTATGCTGCTTCACGATGCGCGACACAATTGACAGTCCCAAACCACTGCCGCCATCGGTGCCGCGATGCGCCGCTAGCCGTTCGAATGGCACCAACGCGGTTTGGCGCAATTCCTGCGGGATGCCTGGGCCATGATCACTGACGCTAAGAATGGCGTGCTGATTTTCAACCGCGACCAAGACCTCGATCGGATCGCCGCCATAGCGACGCGCATTATCCAACAGGTTGCCCAGCAAGCGCTCCAGCGCGAGGGGGTCGGCTTGAATTTCCGGTTCTTGCAGCACACTGAGCTGGATATTGACATGCTCGCGCGTGAAGCGAGATACCACGCTGCTGGCCAGTTCCGCTAACGCCACCGGCTCGTTACGCGGCTTTTCTTCGCTGCGAGCAAAATCGATAAATTGGCGCACAATTCCAGATAACTCGTCGATATCGCTCAACATTCCCGGTGTATCGGCATTGTCACCTTGTAGCTCGACCATCAGTTTGAGGCGTGTTAAGGGTGTGCGTAGATCGTGCGACAAGCCGGCGAGCATCAAGCGCCGCTCGCTCGCGGAATGCTCCAGCGCGCGCGCCATGCGGTTAAACCCCCGGGCCAGCGCGCGCACCTCCTGTGGGCCACTATCCTCCGGCAATGCCTCGGGTTTGCGCCCTAGTTCCAGTTCGCGTGTGGCGCTGACCACGCGTCGAATCGGCATGGTGGTGCGCCAGGCGATGGTTGACGCGATGAGAATCGCAAACAAAGAGGCGAGTAACGCCGCCAGCGTCATTGAGCTGATGACGTTGTCGCGGAAACGCCCCATGGGCACGACTAGCCAGTACGGCTCGCCCAGCAGGTGAACCGCAATCCACATTTGGCGTCGGTCCGGCAACTGGCGGACTTTTACAGTAATGTGCTCACCCAGCCCGCTGGACAATCGCTCGCTCAGCCGTTTCTCCATTGAAGGCAGCTGGGTAGAAAATGATAGCCCCCTATCGGCTTGCGCCGGCAATAGTTGGCTCAGCCCGGGTCGATTATAGGCCTCGAGATAAATTTCACGATTTTGCGGCGCAACCGAGTCCAGACGTCCTTCCAGATCGGCCAGGGTATCGATGACTTGAGTGTAGAACTGCTTGGCGATCAACTCGTGCCGTTCGGTGGTCACAATCCACCAAGTAAACAACTGTGTCGCCACCACGGTCAGCAGTACTAATAGCACCAGGCGCAGGAACAGCGAACCGCGTCGTCGCATCGCCATTTACTCGCGCGCCTGTCCATCGGGAACAAACACATAACCATAGCCCCAGACGGTTTGAATGTAGCGCGGACCGTCGTTGCCATTTTCCAACGCTTTGCGCAGGCGCGAGATATGCACGTCAATGCTGCGATCCAATGATTCACCATTGCCCTTGCCCAAGGCCATTTCCATCAATTGCTCGCGCGTCAACGGCCGGCGTGGGTGGGTGGCCAGTACCGCGAGGACCGCATATTCCGCGCTAGTTAATCCGGTCGGTTTGCCTTGATGACTGAGCTCGCGTTGTCCCAGGTGCAGACAAAAATCACCAAACTTGATGATTGCGCTTTCGTCATGGCTGGCGGTCAGGGCCGGAGTCGCTTGGTGGCGACGTAGCACGGACTGAATCCGCGCGGTGAGTTCGCGCGGATTAAAGGGTTTGGCCAGATAGTCGTCCGCCCCCATTTCCAATCCGATGATCCGATCGATATCATCACCCCTGGCCGTTAACATGATGACCGGGATCATTTCCCCTTGAGCGCGCAAGCGACGCACGACCGCGAGTCCGTCTTCGCCCGGCATCATAATGTCGATCACCAGCAAATCCGGTCGGTTGCGCGCGAGTTTGCGATCCAGCTCGTGCGCGTCGGACAGGGTGTCTACCGCGTAGCCTTGTTGATCGAGATAGCGCGTCAGTAGGCTGCGCAGCTTATCGTCATCATCAATTACTAGGATTTTTATATTTTCCATGATGATAGATTAGCTTGAAATGCGGGCAGCGTCAGTAGATGGATTGAGTAAGTGTTAACTCTAGCGTGGACTTCATATCTATTAATTAATTGCCGAGCGCGGACCATGCCGAAATGGGTGGATGGCTGTAAAGTTAAGTAATGAGATCATGGCTCGGGTGAGCAAGGCCCGGGCTAAATAAGAGTGACGGAGACAATGCGGCAAATTAAATGCTTGATTCTGATGACGGTGATGTTGATGTCGCGGGCCGTGTATGCCGACGCCGGCGCTGTGTCGCCAGAAAGGCCCTGCCATGGCAATGCGCCCATTCCGGTCTGCAGTCAGACTAAGCATCCGTCCGCCGATACGCTACGTACTTTGCTATTGAAAAACGCGGTGCAGAATGGTGATTTGGCGCCCAACGAAGCCAACGAACCCGCGCCGCGTCCCTATGAAGCTCCGTTATTACCCCCTGGATATCTTCCTTCCGATGCCGCGCCGGGGCACGACTCAGGCAAGCCGGGCCATTATTTCTGGCGCCAGCAGCAGCAGCGCAGTTTGCCGCCACCTCCCCCAGATGATAATGACTAAGAGCCTGTCGGCTTTAAGCGTTTGCACCCCAAAGTCTGACAGTTCCCAAGATGCTCGATTTGCTGCTAGGGTAGCAAGATCAATGACCCTGTGGTTTTTCGCGCTTCCAGATCACGGTGGGCTTGTGCCGCTTCCTGTAAAGGGTAGCGCGCCGACGGCGCTAGCTTGATCGCCCCCGCGAGTATCCTCTCGAATAAAGCGTTGGCCGCAGTCTCCAATTCTTCACGTGTGGCGATGTAATCTCCCAGCTTTGGCCGGGTCAAAAACAGCGAACCTTTTTGCGCCAGCAACAGTGGGGCAAATGGCGGTACGGCTCCAGATGCATTGCCGAAGCTGACCAGGGTGCCGCGCGGCGCCAGACAATCCAGAGAAATATCAAAGGTATCTTTGCCTACCGAGTCATAGACCACTGGCACTCCCTTGCCCCCGGTAATTTCACTGACACGCGCCACTACGTTCTCGCGCGCGTAATTGATCACATGTTGGCAGCCCAGCGCGCGCGCGATATCGCCCTTAGCATCGGAACCGACGGTGGCAATCACATGCACCCCCAGCGAATTGAGCCACTGCAGTGCAATTTGACCGACGCCGCCGGCGGCGGCATGCCAGAGCACGGTTTGCCCTGCCTCAACCGCAAATGTTCTGCGTATCAGGTATTCGACTGTCATTCCCTGCAACATGGCACAAGCCGCGGTCTCAAAATTGATGCCATCAGGCAGTTTGACCAGGTGTGCCGCATCGATGACACGCGCTTGGCTATACGCGCCCAGTGGTCCGCCGGCGTAGGCAACCCGGTCCCCGGGACTCAAGTATTCGACGCCCGCGCCGACTTCTTCGACGACACCGGCGGCTTCTTGTCCCAAGCCGCTGGGTAGCGGCAGCAGGTATAGTCCTGAGCGCTGGTAGGTGTCGATAAAATTGACGCCGATCGCGCTATGGCGAACTTTAACCTGGCCGAATCCCGGCGCGGGCACCTCGGTCGGCACGAAATGCAAAACTTCCGGGCCGCCTGTACGATCCATTTTGATGGCAAAGGTCATTCGATCATGCTCCTACTAAGCGAGGTAGCCGACGCTACCATGGAACCAATAGAGAGATCAGCCCTGTGCTCCCGACGGCTGAGCAAAGGCGACTAAGTGAGGCAGGCATTCCGACCATCGCTGTAAGCGATGATCATCGCCATTGAATAGCGTCTGCCGGCAACCCTGAAAATGTCGGGCGGCCACGCGCCAATCAAGAACTTGGTCTGCGCTGCCGAGAATGAGCCAATAACGGCGCCAATCAGGGTGCTGTGTCTGGTGTGCCGCCAGCACCTCAACATCCTCCTGACTCAGGGTATAGCGTAATCCGGTGTAAGGGTTGCTCTGTTCACCGAGTAAAAGTTGAAGCTCTTGGTGCGGCTGTACCGCGGGATTGACCAGAATGGCTTTGCGGTTTAGCCGTTCGGCACACCAACTGGCATAGAATCCACCCAGTGAGCTACCGATGATCAACGTCTGTTGCGGCAACGCGCTAATCAAATCATGCGCCTGAGATAAAGCTTGGGCCGGATGCGGCGCAAGCTGTGGGCAATGAAAACGAATCGTCGGCGCGTGACGCTCGAGCCATGTCTTGGTTTCTTGAGCCTTCAGTGATTGCGGGCTTGAATTAAAGCCATGCAGATACACCCAATCAGTCATTGATTTCTTTCTATTCGCGGTGTTGCGACGATCATAACCGCAGCGCAATGTAAAAACCAACTCCAAAGTCAGATCGATTCCTAGGGCCCTGTGGGATGCCATTGATAGCTGCGCAGCAGCGTCGCTAGGGGCCCGTGAATATGGTCAATGGCCTGATTCAGGGCCTCCACCGAAAATCGTGAGTACGGTGACACCGCGCACATGGTGGGCACCGAGGTCATGATCAGTGGATGAATTTTGAGCTGACTGGCGGCCTGTGGGTAACTCTTGGCCCAGGCGGCAAATTCAAGTTCTGAAACAATCGCGGCATCCGCCAGATTGCTGTTGAGGGCCTTCATCATCAAGTCGAGGCGGTCTTCGTTGTTGCGCTTTGCCTTGCCGGTAGCCCACATGGCTTCCAAGCTTGGGTAACCGTAACCGCGAATTGTGGCAATGCGCATCCCGCTCAGGTCGCCGATCTGGCGAATCTCCAACGAAGTGCGTGGTGTGGCAATTTTCTCTACTTGTGGATAAATCTGATGAGTCCAACCCAGTAATGCGGCATCGTCATACCAGTCGGGATTGGCGTTGCAGACAATGTCGACTTTGCCGCGCTCGAGAAAGGATTCAACTCGCTTGCGCGAGATGACGATGAACTGCGGTTCGACGTGGAGCTGCTGCGCCAGCAGGACGCCAAGATCTTTACTGACCCCGGAAACCACGGTGTTATTGATTACGACAGCAATCGGCGGACCGTCCGAGTCGGCAACGCCAATGCGCAGGGGCTCCTGTGCAAGGCCCTGCAGCGAGAACGCTAAACCCGCTAATAGAGCGACTATATGCCTTGGCAACATATGGGTTTTAACTCTTTCGTCTATGGCGGCCTCTTGGACGCCGTTCCTTACATGCTATGATGATCAACACTCTCATTGTTTTATTGTTTTAGACGAATCTATGTCAACTTTCATGACAAACGAAACAGCTCACCCGATTTTCGCTCAATTGGCGCGGCGAATTTTAATTCTCGATGGCGGCATGGGGACGATGATTCAACGCCATGCGCTGTCGGAGTCTGACTTTCGCGGTACCCGTTTTGCCGATTGGCCCCGTGATGTCAAAGGCAATAATGACCTGCTGGTTTTGACGCGCCCTGATGTGATTGGCTCGATTCACCAGGCTTATCTGGATGCTGGCGCCGATATCCTGGAAACCAATACGTTTAATTCCACGCGGGTTGCCATGGCGGATTACGGCATGGAGGAGCTGGTGTGGGAGATTAACCATGCCTCGGCCAGTCTGTGTCGCAAATTGTGCGACCAGGCGACGGCGGCGGATCCTGCGCGCCCGCGCTTTGTCGCCGGGGTGCTGGGCCCGACCAATCGCACGTGCTCAATTAGCCCCAGCGTCAATGATCCAGGCTTCCGTAATATTTACTTTGATGAGCTGGTGACGGCGTATCTGGAAGCGATTGATGGGCTGGTGCAGGGTGGCGCTGATTTTCTGCTGGTCGAAACCGTGTTTGATACGCTTAACGCCAAGGCAGCGGTGTTTGCGATTCAGACCTATTTTGATGAGCATAAAATCAGTAAGCCGGTGATGATTTCCGGCACGATTACCGATCAATCCGGACGTACGTTGACCGGACAGACCACCGAGGCATTCTATAACAGTCTGGCTCATGCCGATGCGATGTCCTTCGGGCTGAACTGCGCCTTGGGCCCCGATATGCTACGTCAGTATGTCGAAGAGCTGGGCCGCCTATGTCCCACCTATATATCTGTCCATCCGAATGCGGGTTTGCCGAATGCCTTTGGCGAATATGACCTGACTCCCGATGAGATGGCGCGCGAAATTCGCAGCTGGGGTGAGCAGGGCTTGGTGAATATTGTTGGGGGCTGTTGCGGGACGACGCCGGAGCATATCGCCGCGATAGCCGCGGCGGTGGCCGATGTTGCCCCGCGCGCTTTGCCGCAAATCGAGGTCAAGTGTCGTCTGGCCGGGCTAGAACCGTTTAATATCGGTGAGCAGGATCTATTCGTGAATGTCGGTGAACGCACCAACGTAACCGGATCGCGCGCATTCGCCAAGTTGATTCTCAATGGGGATTACAACACGGCGATTGATGTGGCGCGTCAGCAGGTTGAGAACGGCGCGCAGATCATCGACATTAATATGGACGAGGGCATGCTGGACGCCGAGGCGGCCATGGTGCGCTTTCTGAATCTGATTGCCGCCGAGCCGGATATTGCGCGCGTGCCGGTGATGGTTGACTCGTCCAAATGGAGTGTGATCGAAGCCGGGCTGAAATGTATTCAGGGCAAAGGGATTGTTAATTCGATTTCACTGAAGGAAGGGCATGACGCCTTTGTACATCATGCCCGTCTGCTGCGCCGCTATGGCGCCGCCATGGTGGTGATGGCGTTTGATGAGTTGGGCCAGGCGGATAGTTATCAGCGCAAAACAGAAATTTGCCAACGCTGTTACCGCATTCTGGTGGATGAAGTCGGCTTCCCGCCGCAAGATATTATTTTCGACCCCAACGTCTTTGCCGTCGCCACCGGGATCGAAGAGCACGCGCGCTATGGCTTGGATTTTATCGAAGCCACCGGCTGGATTAAGCAAAATCTGCCGTATGCCAAGATTTCCGGCGGCGTATCCAATGTTTCGTTCTCGTTTCGCGGCAACAATAAGGTGCGCGAGGCCATTCACGCTGTGTTCTTGTATCACGCGATTCAGCGCGGCATGACCATGGGGATCGTCAACGCCGGGGCATTGGAAGTGTATGCCGAGGTGAATGCCGATTTGCGCGAACGCATCGAGGACGTGATTCTGATGCGCGCGCCACGGGGCGGTGGCGATGCGACCGAGCGGTTGATTGAATTGGCGGAGTCGTTTAAAGGGGAAACCGTCACCACCAAAGCGGAAGATCTGGCATGGCGCAGTTTGCCGGTTGAAAAACGCATCGAGCACGCCCTCGTCAAGGGCATTACCAGCCATATTGTCGAAGATACCGAACAGTTACGCCTGCAGTTTCCACGACCGATCAACGTGATCGAAGGTCCGTTGATGGATGGCATGAATGTGGTGGGTGATCTATTTGGCTCGGGCAAAATGTTTCTGCCCCAGGTGGTCAAGTCCGCTCGGGTGATGAAGCTGGCGGTCGCTTATCTTGAGCCGTTTATCGATGAGGAAAAGCGTTTGCTTGGAACCACCGACGCCAAAGCCAAGGGCACCATCATCATGGCTACGGTGAAAGGCGATGTTCATGATATCGGTAAGAATATTGTGGGCGTGGTGCTGCGCTGTAATAACTATGAGGTCATCGACCTTGGCGTGATGGTCGCGGCGCAAACCATTTTGGACGCGGCGAAAACCCATGGCGCCGATATTATCGGGTTGTCTGGCTTGATTACGCCGTCGTTGGAAGAAATGGCGCACATGGCCAAGGAAATGGAGCGCCAGGGGCTGACTTTGCCGTTATTGATCGGCGGCGCGACCACTTCGCGTGTGCATACCGCGGTTAAAATCGCCCCTAATTATTCCGGTTGCGTGGTGTATGTCGCCGACGCCAGCCGGGCGGTCGGGGTGTGCTCTAATCTGCTGTCGGATGATCTGGCCGTCGATTTTCGCCATAAGATTGCCGAAGACTACCGTTTGGCGCGTGAAATTCATGCCAGCCGCGCCGCCGTGCGATTGACTAGCCTGACAGCGGCGCGCGCTAATAAGCACCACGTCGACTGGTCGGTCTATCAACCGCCAGTACCGAGCTGGCTGGGAGTGCGGCAGTTTAAAGATTATTCACTGTCCGAAATTGCCGCGTATATCGATTGGACCCCGTTCTTCCAGAGCTGGGAACTGGCTGGTCGCTACCCGGCGATTCTGCAAGATGCGGTGGTGGGGACCTCGGCCCAGGCGCTGTGGAATGACGCTCAGGAGATGCTGGGCCAGATTATTGAGCATCACTGGTTAAGCGCGAACGCGGTGATCGGTTTGTTGCCAGCGCAAGCGGTGAACGACGAAGACATTACACTTTATGATCCTCTGACCCAGCAAGCGTTGATGACTTGGGTTGGACTGCGCCAGCAGGTGCCCAAGGCGCATGGCGCCGATATCAAGCCGAATTGGGCCTTGGCCGACTTTATCGCGCCGCTGGATTCCGGGGTGCGCGACTATATCGGAGTGTTTGCTGTGACCGCGGGGATCGGCATCGAAGAGCATGTGGCTCGATTTGAGGCCGCTGGAGATGATTACTCGGCGATTATGCTCAAGGCGCTGGCGGATCGCTTCGCTGAAGCGTTTGCTGAGTTGATGCATGCGCGGGTGCGCCAGGAGTTCTGGGGTTATGGACAGGATGAACGGTTGGAGAACGAGGAGCTGATTGCCGAGAAGTACCGTGGCATTCGGCCCGCCCCGGGTTACCCGGCGTGTCCCGAGCATACGGTTAAGCGTCAGATGTTTACCTTATTGGATGCGCCGGCCATCGGTATGGCCCTGACGGAAAACTACGCCATGCTGCCGACCGCGGCGGTCAGCGGTTTCTACTTCAGCCATCCGGATAGTCGTTATTTTGGAGTCGGTAAACTGGATCGCGAACAGGTAGCCAGTGTGGCCGAGCGCCGTGGCGTGACCATAGAACAAGCCGAGCGCGATCTGGCGCCCAATCTGGGTTACGACCCAAGATAACCAGCGCTTGGACTGAATCCTCCACGGACGTCAAGCGACTTCCGCGGGGGCAATCTATTTTAGTGTCTCGGTCGCAACTAATACATTGCGTTTTGCATCCGACATCCAGAGTTGGCCGTCTTGAATGGTAGCGGTGAGTTGCATGCCACGGTCGCATAGCAGCGCGAGCTCGCTCAGAACTGGCGGCTTAACGCTGATGACTTTGAGATTACCGAATCGGCTGAATTTATTGCCATTTTGCTGCCACCAGATATCCGCCGAGCGGCCGCCATAACTATAAAGCCAAACTTCCCTGGCGCGGCCACAGGCTTTGCGCAGGCGCTTTTCGTCAGGCTCCCCCAGTTCAATCCAGCACTCGATTTCGTCCGAGTAATTTTTTTGCCAGAGATCAGGTTCGTCATCGACGCTAATGCCTTTGGTAAACGACAGCGATTCGCTGGCGTGCAGGGCAAAAGCCACCAGGCGCAGCATCATTCGTTCGGTCGTCTCTGACGGATGTTGCGCCAGTGTAAGATTATGGCTGCCGTAATAGCCACGATCCATGTCGGCGATACTGAGTTCTACTTTGAATATGGTCGATTTGAGCGCCATGCTGAGGTCCGGCTGAAGATCAGGCGCTCAGTGTAACGGCTTTGCGTTCGGCCTTCTGTATCCTGTTGTACGGACTGAAACCACAACATGGTTCCATTGAGATTGATTTGCCGTTACACTGCAGCACCCCGCGTGGGCCCAATTCGACGCGAGCGGTCTGGATTCTTCCACTATTATCATTATTACGTCTGCCTGGATTGGTGTCGCACAACTCTGCGATAGGCCGTCGCTGGAGCTTTAAACAATGTCCGACAACCTCTTTGCCGACCTCGGTCTGGCCGAACCCCTGTTGCGTGCTGTTGCCGATAACGGCTATACCATCCCAACGCCGATTCAGACCCAAGCGATTCCCCTGGTGCTTAAAGGTGGTGATTTGCTGGCCGCAGCACAGACCGGGACTGGTAAAACCGCCGGCTTTACCTTGCCTTTGTTGCAGCGCCTGGCTGCTGAGCCTAGCCGTCGCGCCGGACATCCGCGCGCGCTGGTGCTGACCCCTACGCGTGAACTGGCGGCTCAGGTTGAAGAGTCGGTTCGTACCTATGGCAAGTACCTGCCGCTGCGCTCGATGGTGATGTTCGGTGGCGTGGGCTTTAATCCCCAGGCTTCGGCGCTGCGCAAGCCGATTGATATCCTGGTCGCAACTCCGGGGCGTTTGCTGGATCACGTTTCGCAAAAGACACTGAATTTGTCCGAGGTTGAGATTCTGGTGCTGGATGAAGCGGATCGCATGCTGGACATGGGGTTCATCCACGATATCCGTAAGGTGCTGGCATTGTTGCCGGCTAAACGGCAGAATTTGTTGTTTTCGGCAACGTTCTCCGATGAAATCAAGACGCTGGCTGACAAGCTGCTGGATAAGCCCGCGCTGGTGGAAGTCGCGCGGCGTAATACCGCCAGCGAACAAGTCGGACAACGCGTGCATCTGGTCGATCGCGATCGCAAGACCGATCTGCTGATTCATCTGATCAAAGAAAGTAACTGGTTCCAGGTGCTGGTGTTTACCCGCACCAAGCACGGAGCTAACCGTCTGGCTGAAAAGCTGGAGAAAAGTGGCATTCCGTCCGCCGCGATTCATGGCAACAAGAGTCAGGGCGCGCGTACCCGCGCATTAGCTGACTTTAAGTCGAATGCGCTTCAAGTGCTAGTCGCGACCGATATCGCCGCGCGCGGTCTGGATATCGATCAGTTGCCGCATGTGGTTAACTTTGAATTACCCAATGTTTCCGAAGACTACGTGCACCGTATTGGCCGTACTGGCCGCGCGGGCTGTAGCGGTGAAGCGGTTTCGCTGGTGTGTGTCGATGAGTTCAAATTCTTGCAGGATATCGAGAAGATGATTCGTCAGCCTATTCCCCAGTTTACGGTTCCAGGCTACGAAGCTGATTTGACGGTGAAACCCGAGCCGATTCTGATGGGCGGAAATCGCCAGGGGCGCGCGCCTAGCACGCGTCATGGCGGCCAAGCCCAACCGCGTTCCAGCGCGCCACGTCGTCCGGCGGGCAAATCCGGCGGCCCGCGCCAGCGCGGTTAAGGCTAGGGCTAGGGCTTGCCAAGAATCGCGGCTGACGCAGAGTCGAGCAAGCGCATCGAAAGTTCGGGGTCGCTGACCGCGCGTGCCAGCAACATGGCGCCCACCATCAGCGACAATGTGGCTTCCGGCGACATGGCGGGCTGATGGTTTTGCGCTAGAAGCCTGCCGGACTTAGGCGTTCGCGGCTGCAAAAGCGGCGGTTCGGCCCATAATCCGCCGTCTTCTTGGCCAATAGAACCACTATTGGCCTGCGAGTCCGACGAATTCTGGTCTGTCGCATCCACTTTTGCGCTTTCGCGCCCCAAAGCCCGACAGGCTCCTAGTGATTCCAGTAGTTTCAGTTGGTGTTCGATTCCCGATGTGAATGCCCGGCGCGATCGATGGTCGCGCCGGGCGATCTCACTAACCACCGCGGCCGCGAAACATCCCGTTTCTGGATGTTCTCGATGGTGGCGCGATAAATAATCGCTAACCAGCGTACTGCGCGCGTCATCCGGGTTGCTGGTCTTCACTAATCCATTCCAGTGGCGCAGTATTTCGCCAAATGCTTCTGTGCACGCGGCAGTGACTAAAGCCTCCTTATCCGTGAAATGCGCATAGAAACCACCGTGCGTCATGCCTAGATCCGCCATTAAATTGGCAATTCCCACGTTGGCCAAGCCTTCGCCACGAAATCTGCGGGCGGCAACCTTTATGATTCGCTGCCGAGTTTTATGTTTGTCTTCAGGGTGATAGCGCATATTTGGCTCAAATGTCTTTGTTTATATGATGGTCATCATATAAACAAAGACATTTGATTTCAATCAGATAGCAAATAAGAACTTTTCGCGACTTGATCAGGAATCTGGCGTGCAACGTGCTGGATAAGCTACCATTCGCAAGATGGAACTCTATAAATTCTTGCAGCAACAAGGTGTCGGTAGTCGCAATGAGTGCAAACAACGCATTCTGCGCGGCTTAGTAGCCATCAACGGCCAAACGATCCGAGAGGTCGCTTGGCCGTTGGATGAAGCGGCTCCGGGCCAGATTGTCATGAACGGCGAACCATGGGAACCGGTTGAACTACCCGTGTATCTGGCTTTGCATAAACCCAGGGGTTTTGAATCTTCGCACCAGCCCGCGCATCACCCGAGTGTTTTCAGTTTACTGCCACGTCGTTTGGTACAAATGGGCTTGGAGGCAGTCGGACGTCTAGATGCGGACACATCCGGATTGTTGCTGTTCACAAGTAATGGCCAGTTCGTCCATGCGTTGACCTCCCCGCGCAGGCACGTGGCCAAGCGTTATCGGGTACAGCTTAAGCACCCGGCATCGCCCGAGCTGCTTGAGCGGCTCACCAGCGGTGTGGTACTTAAAGATGATGAGCAAATGGTCCGGGCCGATGCCATTGCCCAGCGCGATACTCACATCATTGATTTGACGATTTCCGAGGGACGCTATCATCAAGTTAAACGCATGGTTGGCGCGGCGGGCAATCGCGTTGCCGAACTGCATCGCGAAGCGATCGGGGCCATGGAGCTGGGGGAGCTCGCCCCTGGAGACTGGCGACTTCTGACCCGTGAGGAACTACAAAGCCTAGGGTTCTGACTTGTAATTCAAGTATGCGCCTTCATATTTTCCGCTAAAGCGTTCACGCCATTAACAGGATATCCGACATGCAGCAGTTCGATGGAACCACCATTGTTTCCGTCCGCCGTGGCCCGAATGTGGCTCTTGGCGGCGATGGGCAGGTCACGTTGGGCAATATTGTGATCAAGGCCACCGCGCGTAAAATCCGCCGGCTTTACCACGATAAGGTTTTGGCCGGCTTTGCCGGGGGGACCGCCGACGCGTTTACATTATTCGAACGCTTTGAGGCCAAGCTGGAAAAGCACCAGGGGCACCTGGTGCGCTCCGCGGTGGAATTGGCCAAAGATTGGCGTACCGACCGCATGCTGCGCCGGCTTGAGGCCATGCTGATTGTGGCCGATCTTGAAAATACCCTGATTATCACCGGTAACGGTGACGTACTGGAGCCAGAAAAAGGCATTGCCGCCATTGGCTCCGGTGGGGCGTTCGCTCAGTCGGCCGCGTGCGCCTTGCTGGAAAACACTGAGCTGGACGCCGCTGAGATTGTCAAAAAGTCACTGGTGATTGCAGGGGACATCTGCATCTATACCAATCAGAATCACGTCATCGAGACGTTGGGCAACTAAAGATCGACTGCGGATGATTGCCCGAGGGCTATCTATATATAGCCTTTACTAAGTGGTGATCCTCCAGGTGGGAGAAGCGCATGACACAAATGACACCGCAAGAAATCGTTGATGAACTGAATAAAAACATCATTGGGCAAGACGCCGCCAAGCGCGCAGTGGCGATTGCTCTGAGAAACCGTTGGCGGCGGCAGCAAGTTGATGAACCGTTGCGCAGTGAAATCACCCCAAAGAATATTCTGATGATTGGGCCGACCGGGGTTGGTAAAACTGAAATCGCGCGCCGTCTGGCAAAGTTGGCGCACGCGCCATTCATTAAGGTCGAGGCTACCAAGTTCACCGAAGTGGGCTATGTCGGGCGTGATGTGGATACGATTATTCGCGATCTGGTCGAGATTGCGATCAAGGACGCGCGTGACGAAGCGATTCTTCGTCAGCGAGGCCACGCAGAAGAAGCCGCTGAAGAGCGCATATTGGATGTGTTGCTACCGCGCGCGCGCACTAATAAGAGTGCGGGCTTCTTTTCCGATGAACCGCAGCCGCTGGATAAGCCTGAAGATAACGCCACGCGGCAAAAATTCCGCAAGATGCTGCGCGAAGGAACGCTTGACGATAAGGAAATAGAAATCGAAGTCGCTGAAGCGCAGGCCAAGATGGAAATCCTGGCGCCTCCTGGCATGGAAGACTTTTCCAGCCAGCTGCAGAGTATGTTTCAGGGTATCAATAGCGGAAGAACCAAGGCGCGTAAGCTTAAAGTCGCTGATGCCTTGCGCCAGGTGGTAGAAGAAGAAGCCGCCAAGCTGGTGAATGAAGAAGAGGTCAAGCAGGAGGCGAAACGCAACGTCGAGCAAAACGGTATCGTCTTTATCGACGAGATCGATAAGGTGGCAAGCCGTTCAGAAGGGCAAGGGGCTGACATTTCTCGTTCCGGGGTGCAGCGTGATTTGCTGCCGCTGGTCGAGGGCACCACGGTGACCACCAAATACGGCATGATCAAAACCGACCATATTCTATTTGTGGCTTCCGGCGCGTTTCATCTGGCTAAGCCTTCCGACTTGATTCCCGAGCTACAGGGGCGTTTTCCGATTCGGGTCGAACTGACGTCTTTGTCGGTCGATGACTTCCGGCAGATCTTGACCAACACCGATGCCTGCCTGACACGACAATACCAGGCACTGCTGGCGACGGAGGGCGTTGAGCTGACGTTCAGCGAGAGCGGCATTGTGCGCTTGGCCGAGATCGCCTGGCAGGTTAATGAGAAAACCGAGAATATTGGCGCGCGCCGGCTATACACCGTGATCGAAAAGTTGCTTGAAGAGATTTCATATGATGCGCAGCCGGGTTCATTCCTGGTGGATGCCGAGTATGTCGATAACAAGCTGGATGTTTTGTCGCAGCGCGAGGATCTCGCGCGCTATGTTCTCTAGCCGATAATATTCAAACATGACTGTTCTAACAAAAAAACCGCTTAAATGCGGTTTTTTTGCAATTGAATCACGAGAAAACAGTGCAAACCCAAGCATAAAAGGCCGTTGAATCGCGGACCATTTCAAGTAAATACAAAAACAAGAATGACATAAACGCCATAAAAACAAGAAGATGAGCGATATAATACGAATTATTGAGTGGTTTTTTAAAATAAGCGGTTGACGAGGGGGGACTCGCCGCGTATAGTTCGGTTCTTCGCTGCAGCACAAACCGCTCGGCACCGATCTTTAACAAAACGAACAACCGATAAGTGTGAGTGCCAGGCACAAGCCGAGCACTTGCACTGCAAGAGATAGAAAAACTTGTTTTTTTCTTTGAACTT